>OGYP01000056.1_pt1 | contig 46001 bp, 55 predicted proteins | sample 1576571 | NCBI WGS metagenome assembly OGYP01 (sample SAMEA3541559, study PRJEB24748) | human gut metagenome | biome: human gut; feature: human-associated habitat; material: faeces | place: China | collected 2012
TCTTAGATAGATTAGATGCAATGTGTGAGCAAGCCTTTGATGACCAATGTACAGGAGCAAATCCAAGATATCCATTAATAAGTGAAATAAAAGATATGTATTTAAGAGCTTATTACGGAAAATAAGTAATATAAAAAAGTGTCGAAAATAAAATCGACACTTTTTATGTTGGAAAAAATAATCTTGCTTAAAACAAAAAAATATAGTAAAATAAAATCACAAAAAAGAGACAAAAGGAGAAAAAATTGGTAGCAGAAGTAATAATAAATAGTTCAGCAAAAAAATTAAATAGAACCTTTGACTATAACATTCCAGAAGAATATCAAGATATGGTCTTTGTTGGAACAAAAGTGCTAGTACCATTTGGAAAAATGAAAAATCTAGAAGAAGCACATGTAGTAAAGATAAAAGAAAAATCACAATTTGAAATTAAAGATATAGCAAAAGTAGAAACAGGTCTAACAGATAAGCAAATTGAAATGGCAAATTGGATGGCAAATAGATATTTTTGCAATATTTCTGAATGTATAAAATTAATGCAAACACCAGGAACAAGAACAAAAAATGTCAATAATCGAATTCAAGATAAAAAAATAAATGTTGTATATTTAAAAAAAGAATATGATGAGATATTATTTGATATAGAAGCAGGAAAGATAAAATCAGAAAAACAAAAGAGAATATTAAATTTTGTAAAATCCAATGAGGGTTGTACAGTAGCTGAAATAGAGGCATTTACAGATTGCTCAAGAGCAATTGTAAATACATTAGTAAAAAATGGATATTTAGAAATCACAGAAAAGAAAATTAACAGAAATCCATTAATAAACAAAAATATAGAACAAAATCAAAAATTAAAGCTAACAGACGAACAGGAAAATGCCTTTAAAAAAGTCCAAAATGCAATGCAACAAAATCTATTTGAAGAGTTTTTATTATATGGTGTAACAGGCTCAGGGAAAACAGAAGTGTATTTACAATTAATACAAGAAGCAATAGAAAATAATAAAACGGCAATTGTATTAGTACCAGAAATATCGCTAACACCACAAATGTTAGATAGATTTATCGCAAGATTTGGAAAAGAACAAATTGCAGTTTTACACAGTAAATTATCAATTGGTGAAAGACATGATGAATGGGAAAGAATAAAAGAAGAAAAAGCCAAAATTGTAATAGGAGCAAGGTCTGCAATATTTGCTCCAATAAAAAATCTTGGTATTATAATAATAGATGAGGAACACGATAGTTCATATAAATCAGAATCAACACCTAAATATAATGCAAAAGAAATAGCGAAAAAAGTAGCAAAAGAAAATAATATACCTTTGGTTTTAGGAAGTGCAACACCAGATTTAATAACATATTACAAAGCAAAAGAAAAAAATGAAATAACATTGTTAGAATTAACCAAAAGGGCAAACAATTCAGCTCTTCCAAAAGTAGAAATTGTAGATTTAAAACAAGAATTAGCAAATGGTAATAGGTCAATGCTTAGTATGGATTTATATCAATCAATAGAAGAAAATTTGAAAAATAAATTACAAACAATTCTATTTTTAAACAGAAGAGGTTATTCAACATTTATAATGTGTAGAAATTGTGGGTATACTGTTAAATGCAAAAATTGTGATATAAGTATGACATATCATAGTTACGAAAATAAATTAAAATGTCATTATTGTGGTTATGAAGAAAAACTAGTAAAAATATGTCCTGAATGTGGAAGCAATAAAATAAGATATTTTGGAACAGGAACACAAAAACTAGAACAAGAAATTCATAAGCAATTTCCACAAGCAAAAACAATTAGAATGGATGTAGACACAGTAACAAAGAAAAATTCACATGAGGAAATATTAAATAAATTCAAAAACGAAGATATTGATATATTAATAGGAACTCAAATGGTAGTAAAAGGACATCATTTTCCAAAAGTAACTTTAGTTGGCGTAATTGCAGCTGATAGTTCTCTAAATATAGATGATTATAGAGCTACAGAAAGAACTTTCCAAATTTTAACCCAGGTCGCAGGAAGAGCTGGTAGAGAAAATTTGCCAGGAAAAGTTATAATTCAAACCTATAATCCAGAAAATTTTAGTATACAAGAAGCACAAAAACAAAATTATGATAAATTTTATGAAACAGAAATCGTCTTAAGAAAACAGTTGAAATATCCACCATTTTGCGATATAATAGTAATTGGATTTAATAGTACAAATGAAGATGAAATTAAGAAAGTATCACAAGAGATATTTGAAAAATTAAAAGACAAAATAGATAAAGAACAATTCAATATCTTTAAGCCAATGCCATCACCAATAGATAAAATACAAAACAAATTTAGATGGAGAATTATCATAAAAGGAAAGATGACAGAAGAAGCAAACAAAATCTTTAATGATACATTAAAAGAAATATATCAAAAAAATTATAAAAATACAAAAATAACAATAGATGTTAATCCCAATAATATGAGTTAATAAAGAAAAAGGAGGAGTAAAAATGGCTATTAGAAATTTAAGATTAGAAGGAGACGAGATTTTAAAAAAGAAATCAAGAGAAGTTGAAACAATAGATGACAAACTACAAATATTAATAGATGATATGATAGAAACAATGCATAAATATAATGGTGTAGGGTTAGCTGCAGTTCAAGTTGGAATTTTAAAAAGACTTGTTGTAATAGATATTTATGATGATAATGGTCCAATTGTTTTAATTAATCCAGTTGTTTTAAAAACAAAAGGAGAAAGAGAAGTAGAAGAGGGATGCTTAAGTTTCCCAAATAAATTTGCAAAAGTTATTAGACCAGAGGAAGTTGTAGCTGAATATACAGATAGAACTGGTAAAAGAATGAGAGTAAAAGCCAAAGAGTTATTAGCTCAAGCAATTTGCCATGAAGTAGACCATTTAAATGGTGAAGTTTTTATTGATAAAATTTTGCCTGGGACTTTAGAGTATGTAGAACCAGAAAATTAGGAGGTTTAACAATGTTGAGAATATTATTTATGGGTACACCAGATTTTGCAAGAGAGAGTTTAGAAGCGGTTTACAATACTGGTTATGAAATTTTAGGAGTTGTTACAAATCCAGATAAACCAAAAGGAAGAGGAATGAAAATGGTAGCATCTCCGGTAAAAGAATTTGCATTAGAAAAAGGATTAACCGTTTATCAACCAGAAAAAGTAAGAAAAAATGAAGAATTTATAGAAAAAATAAAAAGCCTAAATCCTGACGTAATCTGCGTAGTAGCATATGGAAAAATATTACCAAAAGAAATATTAGAAATTCCTAAATATGGATGTATAAATGTACATGGTTCATTACTTCCAAAATATAGAGGCGCAGCACCAATTCAATGGGCAGTTTTAAATGGAGATAAAGAAACTGGTGTTACAACAATGTATATGGATGTTGGAATGGACACAGGAGATATGATTTTAAAAGAAAAAGTAGAAATTGGAGAAGATGAAACAACAGGAGAATTATGGGACAGACTTTCTAAAATAGGTGGAAAATTATTAGTAGAAACTTTAAAACAAATAGAAGAGGGAACAGCTCCTAGAGAAAAACAAGGAGAAGAGTTTACTATGGCTCCAATGTTAAATAAAGAAATGTCAAAAATTAATTGGGACGAACAAACAGCTCAAAACATAAAAAATCTAGTAAGAGGGTTAAATCCTATTATTGGAGCATATACATTTTTAGATGAAAAGAAAATAAAATTTTGGAAAGTTGATATTGCAAAACAAGATGAAATTATTGCAGATAATATAGAAATATTAAAAAATGGAACTGTAATTTTATCAAATCCTAAAGATGGACTTTTCATTAAAACCAAAGATGGAATCTTGGAGGTTTTGGAGATTCAGGGTGAAAATGCAAAGAGAATGAGTATTGGAGATTTCTTAAGAGGAATTCAAGATAATTTAACAGGAAAAATTTTTATATAATTACTGCAAGCAAGTAGATTTAATGAAAATAAAAAAATGATATTGTATTATATATCATTTTTTTATTTTCTTAAAAATTGCACACTATATAATACAATATCTATTCACTTAAAATTTTATATTGTCAAGACTAGTCAAATAAGTTTTTTACATATAATTCCTTATTTTTAAGTTCATTATTCTTTCCTTGTAATAAATTTTCAAAAAACATAACTAAATAATCAAACGTAGGGTAAATTCCTTTTGGAATATTTCCATAATTACTTCGTACTAAAGCATTTCTAAAATACAAACTTTTATCTTTAAACATATCGTTATTAACGTTAAATCCCATACTGTTAAGATACTTTTCGATAAATACTGCAGTTGTTCTAGTATTACCTTCTCCAAAAGGATGTACCTGCCAAATGCTAGAAGTAAATTTAGCAATATGTTTTATGAGTTCATCATTATTTAATTTAGAGTAATCAAATTCTTTTTCCTCTTTAAAATCATAATCAAAGTAGTTTTCTATATCTTGATAATTTACATATTTAACGGTATCACCATTAAGTATATCTTCTTTTTTTGTAATATTATAATTTCTATAATTACCAGCAAAGTCATAAACATCTTTAAATAAGAATTTATGAATATTTTTTAAAGTGATAGGACTAAAACCAAAACTTTTATCTTCTAATAATTGAGCTATTCTTAGTGAGACTAAATCACATTCTTTTTCCTTTTGAATACTTATGTTGTTAGAATCTTGTGTTTCATAGTATTTTTTTAACAAGTTTTCTATTTCGTAATATTTAAGTTTACCACTGATGTTTTTTTGAGATAAATCTATTAAATACTTAGAAGGCTCTAAATTATCAACTTTATTTAAACCAATACCAGTGTTCCAATATTCTTGCTTTTTATTATTATCAGTTGTTTCATTTTCAATTATATAATTTTCTTCATTATACATATAAAACCTCCTAAAAATTATCTTTTAATATATTTTATAGTATATCATAAATTACCTAAAATTGCTATAATTTTGATTATAAAATTTATAGTGATTAGTAAAAAAATATGAATGAACTTTTAAATAAAAAATAGAAATTATTTTTATTGAATTTTTTTATTTAAAAAAGGTTGTAAAAAATACCAAAAATTGATATACTTATAACATAAATAAGTATATCTTTTTTTCTTGCTAAAAATAAAGGAGAAAATAAGATATAAAAGGAGGTATTTTCATGAGTGAAGAAAAAGTAAATCAAGAAAATGAACAAAAAATAAAAGAAGATGTTAAAGAAGAGGAAAACGGAATAGAAATATCAACAGATGTTATAGCAGTAATAGCTGGTGTAGCAGTATCTGAGGTACAAGGTGTAGCTGGAATGGCAGGAGGTTTTGCAGGAGGCATTTCAGAAGTATTTAGTGGAAAGAAAAATATGGCAAAAGGAATAAAAGTTGATAAAACAGAAGCTACTGCAAAAATAGATGTAAATATTATAGTTGAATATGGTTCAAGAATTCCAGATGTTGCTTTTGAAATTCAAAATAGAGTTAAAAAAGCAGTTGAAAGTATGACAGGATTTAAAGTAGAAGAAGTAAATGTACACGTTCAAGGTGTAAATACAGATGTTGCTAAAAAATCTGAAGAAAAACCAGTAGAACAAGTAGAAAAAAACAAAGAAGATAAAGAATAATAAAAAAACAAAAAGAAAAAAAGAGGTAAGAAAAATGAAAATTATAGAAAAAATCACACTAATATTATATTCAAATATAATATTAATAATGTCAGTTATATTATGTTTATTAGTATTTGGATGGCTAGATGCAAATGTTGTAGCAAATTTAGCAAAAGCACTATTAATAGGAGAAAAATCATCAGGAATAATTTTAGGAGTAAGTGTAGTATTTATCTTATTATCAATAAGATGTATATTCTTTGACCCAACTTCAAAACAAGAGCAAAAAGATAAACAAGGAGTATTACTTGCTAATGATAATGGAAAATTAATGATATCTAAAGAAACAATAGAAAATTTAGTAGAAGCAGTAACAAAAGAATATAAAGAAGCAAAAGATGTATCTTCTAGAGTTGAACTAGATAAAAACAATAATGTAAATATATATGTTAATTTAGTAGTTGGTTCAGAAACTATAATAAAAGACTTAACAGTAGATTTACAAAATAGAATAAAAGAAAAAGTAAAACAATCAGCAGACTTAGAAGTAAAAGAAGTAAATATAACAATAAAAAAAGCTGTCCAAGAAAAACAACGTAAAATAGAACAAGCATAGATAAAATAGAAAGGAAGCAAAAAAATGGAAGATATAAAGAATTTTTTAAGTAAATACAAAGGTGCAATTATTGGAGTAATCGTAGCAATTATAATTTTAGCAACTAGATTATATGAAGTAATAGTTGGAATATTACTAATTTTAGCAGGTGCATTTGTAGGAAATTATATACAACAAAATAAAGATGAAGTAAAAGAAAAAACAAAAAAATTTATAGACAAAATGTAAAGGGTAAGGAAAGAGGAAATGAATAGATCAATAAGTAGAGAAAATGCTTTTAAATTAATATATAGTTTAGAAATTCAACAAAGCAATAATTTAGAAGAACAAATAGAATTATTTTTTGAAAGTAATAACATAGTAGACCAAGAAGCAAAAAAATATATAAAAAATGCAGTATTGGGAATTCAAGCAAATGAACAAGAAATATTAAAAAATATTGAGAATAACTTAAAATCAGATTGGAAATTAGGCAGAATATCAAAAATGGATTTATCTGTTTTAAAACTTGCAATTTATGAAATCAAATATACAGAAACACCATATAAAGTAGCAATAAACGAAGCTGTTGAACTTGCAAAAAAATATGGAGAAGACAAATCTAAAAATTTCGTAAATGGAGTTTTAGCAAGCATAGTAAAGGATATGTAATTTATGAATTATGAAGATATGGCTATAAGTGTTAGCGAATTAAATAGTTATATAAAAAATAAAATAGCAGATGATGAATATTTAAACAATGTTCTTATAAAAGGTGAAATATCAAACTTTAAAAACCATTATACAGGACATATGTACTTCACTTTAAAAGATGAAAATTCATTAATAAAATGCATAATGTTCAAAAGTTATGCACAAAAATTAGATTTTATGCCAAAAGATGGAATGAAAGTTTTTGTCTTAGGTGGAGTATCTGTTTTTGAAAGAGATGGAATTTATCAAATATATGTAAAAGCAATGCAAGAAGATGGAGTTGGAATTCTATACAAAAAATATGAAGAATTAAAACAAAGACTAGATGAAGAAGGCTATTTTGATGAAAGCCATAAACAAAAAATTCCATTAATGCCCAAAGTAATAGGAGTATTAACATCACAAACAGGTTCTGTAATAAGAGATATAATAAATGTAAGTACACGTAGAAATCCAAATGTACAAATAAGATTATACCCTGTTCCAGTTCAAGGAGAAGGGGCAGCAGAAAAAATTGCAGATGGTATTAGATTTATGAATGAAAATAATTTAGCAGATGTTTTGATTTTAGCTAGAGGAGGAGGCTCATTAGAAGACCTATGGCCATTTAATGAAGAAATAGTAGCACATGCAATTTATAATTCTAAATTACCAATAATTTCGGCAGTAGGGCATGAAACAGACTTTTCTATATCAGACTTTGTAGCAGACTTAAGAGCACCAACACCATCTGCAGCAGCGGAACTTGCTGTTCCAGATATATATGAAATAAAACAAAAAATAAATGTATATCAAAATAGATTAAGAATGTCATTAGTAAAAAAAGTTGAAATAATGAAACTTAGATACGAAAAATGTATGAACAGTAGAGTATTTAAAGAACCAACTAGAAATATAAATGATAATTATTTAAGAGTAGACAATTATATAAAAAGATTAGAAAATACAATAAAAATCAAACAAAAAGAAGAAAAAACAAAATATATAGAATTAATATCAAAATTAGATGCACTAAGCCCATTAAAGACTCTAACAAGAGGATATTCAATTGTAGAAACAGATGACAAGATTATAAAAAGTTCAAAACAATTGAAAACAGGAGATAAAATAAGATTAAGATTTAGTGATGGACAAAAAAATGCAGAAATTTTGTAAATTCATACTAATTATATAGAAAAAAACAGAAGAGAGGAATAAGAAAATGACAAACGGAACAAAAATATTAATAGGAATTGTAGTTGTTGCAACTATAATTACAGGGATAATAGTAGGAGCTGGAGCAAATAAAAGTAAAGAAACACAACAAAACACACAACAAAACAATACTTCAATAATGGATGAATATTTAAATTCTGATAAAGAAGAAAATAATGTAGAAGAAAATGTTGTAGGAAATGAAATGACAAATGAAGTAGAAAACAAAGTAAATAATACAACAGAAAGTGAAAATAAAACAACTACAAACACAGTAGTTAACAACACATCTAGTACAACAATAGTTGGAAAAGAAGAACAAGAAAGCCAAAAAGAAAACACATCAGCAAATGACGAAGACACTGCAATTGAATTAGCAAAAAAAGAATGGGGAATAAATGTAGATGCATATATCTTTGAAGCAGAAAAAAACTCAGATGGAACATTTGAGGTAACAGTAAGAAATCAAAATGATAGAAATGTTGTAACAGTATATCAAGTAAATGTAAAAACAGGAGCTGTTACAGAATAATAAAAAGTAAAGGAAGATAATTATGGCAAAAGCAAATTTTGAAGATAATATGGAAAACTTAGAAAAAATAGTTACAGAATTAGAAAAAGGTGAATTAAATTTAGATGATTCAATATCTAAATTTGAGGAAGGAATAAAAATTTCAAAAGAATGCAATAAAATCTTAGAAGAAGCAGAAAAAAAGATAACTATATTATTAGAAAAAGATGGTAATATAGAAGAAGAAAATTTTACAGCAGAATAATGCAAAGAGGGGATTAGAAAGTGAACAATATATTAGGATTCATTCAAAACAAATATATATATATACCATTTTTTTTGTGGTTTGCAATTCAAACATTTAAAGTGATATATGATTTAGTAACAACAAAGAAATTTAATTTTAAAAGAATAATGGGAGCTGGTGGAATGCCAAGTTCTCATTCAGCTATTGTAACAGGACTTGCAACTTTAATAGGAAAATATGAAGGAGTAGATACACCAATATTTGCTTTAGCATTAATTGTTGCATTTGTTGTTATGTATGATGCTTGTGGTGTAAGAAGAGCTGCAGGAAAACAAGCAGCTTTATTAAATAAGATTGTAGAAACACCTGGATTGTCTGGAGTTCAAGTTTCTGAGAGATTGGTGGAAGTTTTAGGGCATACACCAACTCAAGTTATTGTTGGAGCTTTGATAGGTGTTATTGTGGGATTAATTGCTTAATTCCACTTTTTTAGAATAAAGGAGGTAGATTATATGACAGATATAGAGATTGCTAAAAATGTAAAATTAGAAAAAATAGAAGATATTGCAAAAAAATTAAATATTGACGAAGATGATATTGAATGTTATGGGAAGTACAAAGCTAAAATTTCTAATGAAGTATATAAAAAATTAGAAAATAAAAAAGATGGAAAATTAATTTTAGTAACAGCTATAACTCCAACACCTTTAGGAGAAGGAAAAACAACAATTTCAATTGGAATTGCAGACGGATTGGCAAAAATAGGAAAAAAATCTATACTAGCATTAAGAGAACCTTCTTTAGGACCAGTATTTGGTATAAAAGGTGGAGCTACAGGTGGAGGTTATTCACAAGTTGCACCAATGGAAGATATAAATTTACATTTTACAGGAGATATTCATGCAATAACATCTGCCAATAATTTGTTATCAGCTATGATAGATAATCATATTTATTATGGAAATAAATTAGATATACAAAAAGTTACTTGGAAAAGATGTGTTGATTTAAATGATAGACAATTAAGAAAAATTGAAACAGGGCTTTCAGGAGAGAAAAAAATAGTTCCAAGAGAAGATTCTTTTGATATAACAGTTGCTTCAGAAATAATGGCTATATTATGCTTATCTGAAAATATAGAAGAATTAAAACAAAAATTAGGAAATATCATAATAGGTTATAATTCAAAAGAAGAACCTATTTATGCAAGAGATATAAAAGCAGATGGAGCAATGGCTGTATTATTAAAAGATGCAATAAAGCCAAATTTAGTACAAACCCTAGAACATACACCAGCAATAATACATGGAGGACCATTTGCCAACATAGCTCATGGATGTAACAGTATAATTGCAACAAAATTAGCTATGAAATTAGCAGATTATACAGTAACAGAAGCAGGATTTGGTGCTGACTTAGGGGCAGAAAAATTCTTAGATATAAAATGTAGAAAAGCTCAAATAAAACCAGATGTAGTAGTCTTAGTTGCAACAATAAAAGCGTTGAAATATCATGGTGGAGTTAATAATTTACTAAAACACATAGAAAATATAAAAGAAAAATTTGGATTAAATGTTATTGTAGCAATTAATAAATTTAATACAGACACAGAAGAAGAAATAAATTCAATAAAAGAAAAATTATCAGAAAAAAATGTAGAATTAAGTTTAGTTGAAGCTTTTGCAAAAGGTGGAGAAGGTGCTACAGATATAGCTGAAAAAATAGTTGCACTATCAGAAAAAGAAAATCAATTTAGATATATTTATGATTTAAATGATGATATAAAAACAAAAATATCAAAAATAGCAACAAAAATTTATGGAGCATCAGGAGTAGAATTTACAGATATAGCATTACAAAATATAGAGCAAATAGAAAAATTAGGTTATAAAGAATTGCCAGTATGTATTGCTAAAACTCAATATTCTTTTTCAGATGATAGTAAAAATTTAGAATGTAAAGAACCATTTACAATAACAATAAGAAATGTAGAACTAAAAGCAGGAGCTGGGTTTGTTGTAACATTGGCAGGAAAAATAATGACAATGCCTGGGCTTCCAGAAATACCTGCTGCTGAAAATATAGATATTGATAATAATGGGAATATTAGTGGGATTTTTTAGTATTTATAATGTTGATTTGAAAAATTTAAAAAAAGGTGTTATAATATATACGTATTAAATTTTTAGGAGGAATTTTTTTATGACAGCTAAGGTATCAACAAATGAAGAAAAGAAAATTATTTGTTATGGCAATATGTTTGCAGTAATAAGTAATGGAAAGGTGTTAAAACGGATAGTCATAGATGAAGGACGATTAGAACAAAAAATAGAGGAGGTAATTAATAAGAAATTAGTTCCTTATAATCCACAAGCTATATTTAAAAGAGCAGTTGAAGAGATAACTGGTATTAGATATTATACGGCTAAAGTAGCACCTGTAGTTGATGGAAAAAATTTTTCAATTCATGATCAGGAAATTTATAAAGAATTTTATAAATTTATCCAAAGCAGACCCGAACTTATAAGTCAAAGAAACATAATGGAAGAAAGGACAATGGCTAGAAAAAAACAAAAAGAAAAATTAAGGGTTTTTTCCAAACTTTGTAATATAAGCTATAAAGAATAGTAAAAATGAATAATTCCTATGGAGTTCGTGTACGGACTCCTATTTTTTAAAATTAAGCTTCATAATATTTATCTGTATCAGAATATAAATCATCTAAAGTTATTCCTAAAACCTTACAAAATGCTAAAGCTTCAAAATCTTTAACAGTCTTTTTTCCATATTCAATTTCGTAAATATCACAATTATACATTGTAACATCTAATAAATCTAATTTACGACAAATTTCTGGTTGAGAAATCTTTTTTAACTTTCTATATTTTTTAAGATTTTTTCCTACAATATTTAGATTTCCATTTAAAGTTTTTACTTTCATTGTATTGGTGTCCTTTCAAATAAATAAAATTACATTTTAATATTTCATTATATTTTATAATAAAAATAAAAATGAAATTACAGGAACAAACTGCAAGTGTTACAAAAATATGTCATAATTTTTACAAATATGTGTCATAATAGAAAATGATTGAAAACTAAAACTTTAAATGCTATAATAAGAATGCAGGTTCAACCTGTAAAAAGTTAGGAGGATTAGAAATGAATATTAGAAACAAAAGAGGAATAACTTTAGTAGCACTAGTAATAACAATAATAATTTTATTGATTTTAGCAGGAATAAGTATACAAGCATTAAAACAAACAAATTTATTTGATAAAACAAAACAAGCCAAAAATGCAATGGAAAACTCTCAGAATAAAGAAAATACTATTTTGGGAGATTACGAAAATAAGATTTTAGAAAGTGTGACTAGAGAAAGTTCGTCAATAACAACAAATTCTGCTAATAATTATTCTATAGATGAACAAGTTATAGGAAAATGGCTTGATGGAAAGCCATTATATCAAAAAAGTTTTGTTATGGATAATAGTTATACTTCAGAGGTTGCTATAGATAGTGCTTCTGGTTATTCTATTAAAGGAATTACTGATGTATATATGAGTACAGTTCAACCCACTTTAGATAAAATAATTCAAATGACATTACAAAATAACAGTAATACATCGACAAATGTTTCATATCAATATTCTTTAAGTATGAATTATTCAAATGGAAAGTTAAGAGTTTACGATAATTATAATGTTGGTTATATAAATTATGCATTATATCCAGGTTCTGTATTCACAATACAATATACAAAGACAACAGATACAACAAATCAATAAGATATAACAAAAAAATAATAAAGCTATTTTAGTAGTAAATAAAATATTTACTACTTTTTTAGTACTTAACAAAGTACTAAACCGCTAGCGCGGTGGTCGTAAATAAAAAAGAAGAAATAACAAGTCAAATACTTGAAAAAATATAAATTACTCCTTAAAATATAATTATGTAAAGCAATTTACGAATGAATTTTAAGGGGGGTTTGTTTATGACAAACAAAGAATTATTAGAAAAATTACAAGAAGATATGGAACTTCGACGGATATTCAAAGTACAGTTATTATCACAAAGGAAAAGAAATAATAGAATATTTTAGCAAACCAATGGAAGAAGTAACCACAAAAGAATTAAGAAAATATTTATTAAAATATTTAAAAGAAGAAGTAAATTTACATGAATATAAAACATTTAAAGAAGCAAGAAGAGTAATATTTGAATTTATAGAAAGTTGGTATAATCGTAGAAGAATCCACTCTGCTATAAATTATAGAACACCAAAAGAAATAGAAAAACAAGCAGTATGAAAGAAAAATGAAAGACTATAAAAAAATAAAAAAATTCTCAAAAAAAGTGTCCAAAAACTTGACATAGATCCAATAATTATTGAGTATACAAAAACTTCCAATTAATATATTTGATTATTATTAAAAAATATCATACAGTAATAACAATGCCAATGCTTACAGAAATATTATTAGCTTAGAATATAGATATTGATAATAGTGGAGGTAGTAGTGAGATTTTTTAGTATAGATAAAATACAAAAAATAGAGGATTTACAAATGAGGATTATGAGCAAAAAGAAAAGTATCTTTCTTTTGTTATTAATTATAATAGTTATTTTATTAATACCTTCTGGAATATGGAGCGAACTCTAGCTAGTACAGTAATATTAAAAAGAAATAAAATGTTAGGTGATAATACTGAAATAGAACAAGATGAAAATTCTAAAATAAAATTTAAAACTGAAGCAACATATATTATAACTAATACAATAGATGAGAATAATTATTAAATAAATGTTATCTTAACTAATAAAGCAAAAATAAATGAAATCTTTTTTGAAAATGGAAATAAAAATGAATAAAAAAAGAAAATGAATAAAAAAACAAAACCAACAAATACTAAAAAAGTAGGAGTTGGTTTTTATGTTTAATTTTAGAACAGACTTAGCATCAGAAAGAAGAGATATATTCAAAAAAGCAAACAGCATAGAAAATGAAATAAATGGAATAGAAAGTGAAAAAGAAGAACTAAACGAAAATATATCAGTAGAAAGAGTAAAAATAACAAATGAAGAAGGTCAAAATGCAATAGGAAAGCCCATTGGAAACTATATAACAATGGATATAAAACAATTAAGAATAGCACAAGATGAAGATATAGAAAAAGCATCAGAAATATTATCAAATGAACTAAAAAAAATAATAGACTCACACATAGATAAACAAGGAGAAATCTTAGTTGTAGGACTTGGAAATATTTATGTAACACCAGATGCACTTGGACCTAAAGTAATAAATGAAATAGAGGTAACAAGACATATAATAAATTATTTGCCACAATATGTAGAAGAAGGAACAAGAATGGTAAGTGCTATATCACCAGGAGTTCTTGGGACAACAGGAATTGAAACTCTAGAAATTTTAAAAGGAATTGTTGACAATACACATCCAAAGTTAGTAATAGTAATAGATGCTTTAGCTTCAAGAAGTATAGAAAGAATAAGTAGTACAATTCAATTGTCTGATACAGGAATTGTTCCTGGTGCAGGAGTTGGAAATACAAGAGCAGAATTAAGTGAAAAAACTTTAGGAATACCAGTAGTTGCAATAGGAATTCCTACAGTAGTTGAAACAGCAGTGCTTGTAAATGATTGTTTAGATTTATTCATAACAAAATTACAAGAAGAAGCAAAATCAAATGAGTATTTAAATCAATTAAAAGAGCAAGATAATTACGAAACAATAAAAGAGGCGTTAATTCCAAAAGAATATAATTTAATAGTTACACCAAAAGAAATAGATGATTTGATTGAGAATATGAGTGAAGTTGTAGCTAAAGGAATAAATATGGCAATGTAAAACAAAAACAGGGAATATTAAATTCTCTGTTTTTGCTATTTTTTAATAATAGTATGACTTAATTTTAAATCCTTACTTTTATATAATTTGCAGATATCGCAATCAGTACAAATCTCGACTCTACCATCAAAAATCAACCCTAATGTATGAACAAATTCATCAACATAATTATCAAGCAAATGAATATATATTTTTTTAGGAAGCAAAGTAAGTAAAGTATTCAAAGCATAATCATTAGAAGAAAAAGTTATATCAGACAAATACTTCGCTTTAAAAAAATCATTATCTGTATTAATTATATTTTTATCTTCATCTAATAAAACTGAAGTTTCGTTAGAATAAATTAGATGAACTAGTTTACAATTAGAAGTTTGAGAATTAATATAAAGCCTTAAAAGAGAAACAAATTCCATATATTCTTTTTCAATAACATAAGAATTAACAGCTTCATCAACAACATCTTCTAAAATTTTAACATAATCTTTAATTCTAAAATTAATAAAACCAGAAAGAATAATAGATTTATTTTCAGTTAAATAAGAAGAAAAGTCATTAACCAAACAATTATATTTTTTATCAAAATATTCATTGAATTCATCAGTAAAAATATCATAACAAACATCTAAAATTTCTTTTCGCTCTAAGGCTTCAAAATAAAAATAATTTTTTAAAATTAGTCTTTTTAATATACTTTCTTCGATTTCATCAATTACAAAACAAGAAAGTATACAGGAAACCTCATGAATAAAGGCAGAAATTTCATTACCAGTATAGTGAATAATTATATTTTTATAATTCTTGAATTGGTTAGTAGAAATACAAACTTTATCAATTTCGATATAATCAAATTCATTTAGTAGGTAATTTAGTAAGTGAGTATCATTTGTTTTAATACATATTGACTTCATGAAAATCTCCTTTCTAAATTAGTATCTACTAAAAATTTAAAAGTTATACCATATTATATGAGATAAATAAAAAAATGAAATATGTCCAAAAAAACCAATGGGGACGTTGTTGAAATGGTTGAAAATTTTTCAACCATTTTAACAACGTCCCCATTGGTTGGAACTAAAATTATTTATAAATTTGATAATCAATATCAGGAAATACACAATCTTTTTTAGAAATATCTTTCAAAAATTCTTCATCAATTGTATCTGATTTTATTTGGTTATATAATTTTGTGAATCTACCAATATGGTCTTTTATACGTTTTTTAGCATAATCAACCATAGTTCCATTTGTTATTATAAATAGCCAATCACTACTTTGAGCTAGTAGCAATTCTCTTGCACATTGATTTAAAGCTTTTTTCTTTAACCCTTTTGCATTTGGGTATAAATTAGCAAGTTCACACATTCTGTCACCAGCAACATGAAGATGTTTATGTGCATAATCATTTGATGGATTAAGCCATACTTCACTATAACCATTTGCACCCCAACTAGAACGACATGGGGAAGCTACTTGAATTTCTGGATATTTATCAATATATTCTGATGGTGTTATTAATTTGAAATTACAATCATCATAATAAATTTTTTTAAATAAAATATATAACCAATATGGACCCTCATACCACCAATGACCATAAAGTTCAGCATCATATGGACATAAAATAATTGGAGGTTTGTCCATACATGGAGCTAAATTATTTATTTGTTGTGTTCTACAATCTAAGAAATGTCCTGCTTGTTTTTCAGCAGAATCTTTAGCCCATTGAATATCATAATAATCTTTTTGTTCTGTTTTTCCTGTAATTCTATAATATTTTATACCAGTATGAACTCTAACACCATTATGTGCGATATATGGTTTGATATAATCATAATCAGCTTCATAACCAATATCACGATAAAATTCTCTATAGTTAAAATCTCCAGGGTAACCATTTATAGAACTCCAAACTTGTCTAGAAGATTCAATATCACGTCCAAAAGCTACAACACCTTCTGGAGAGACAATTGGAGCAAATGTACCATAAACAGGAGTAGGGTCAGCATACAAAATACCATGAGACTCTGTTATAACATACTCAATACCAAATTCTTTTAAATATTTATCAGCTTCAGGAACATAACCACATTCAGGAAGCCAAATACCACGAGGTTGTCTACCAAAATATTTTTTATAAGTTTGAACACCAACAGCAATTTGAGCTTTTACAGTTTTTTCATTAACATATAAAATTGGGAAATAACCATGAGTTGCACCACAAGTAATAATTTCTAAAACACCAATATCTTGAAAGTGTTTAAACTGACTAATTAAATCACATTTATAAACATCTCTAAATAAATGTAAATCATTTGAATATCTATCAAAATAATAATGAGAAAGTTTATTTAATCTTCCATCATATTTAGTTCTTTCAATTTCTTTTTTAGAAAGTTCAATTAGCTTTTTCAAATATTTAATATATTTTCTTTGTAATAATTTATTATCTAACATGGAAAGAAGAGGAGGAGTCATAGACATTGTAATTCTAAAATCCACCCCTTCATCAACTAGTTTTTGAAAATTTGTAAGTAATGGAATATATGTTTCTGATATAGCTTCGTATAACCAAGATTCTTCTAAATAATCATCACTTTCTGGATGATGAATAAATGGAAGGTGGGCATGTAATACAAAACTTACATAACCTTTTTTTTGTTGCATTATAATTCTCCTTTGTAATAGTATTTATATTATTTAAATTGAGAAGATGAACTAGAAAATGGATTTTCTTCTTTATAAATCTTTTTATATAAGTCGTAAATATTATATATTTTACCCATATTTTTGATAAAAGATAAACTAGATACATCTTTTTTTGTTTCTAAATTTGTTTTTACATTTCTAAAATAAACCATGTTTTGAGATTTATCAAATAAAATGTGGTCATTTGGTGATTCTATTTCATTTGAAGTTGTAATATACACATAATTATTTGAATTATTATTGTTAGAATTATCAAAGTAACGTCTACCAAGTTCTATTTTATAATCTGCTTTACTATCGTTTACATGTAAATACCAACTATTTGCAAAATCGTTTATTTCAACTTCAAAACTATAGTTTAAAGTTTCGTTATGAATGATTAGGACAGGCTTTGTTGTTTCAAAGAAGTTTTCTCCATATTGTTCTTTGAATTTTTCTTTGTCAGCTTCTGAAATTTCCCAATAAACAAATAATGTTTTTGGAGTTTGAGCTAATACTTTTACTACAGTTTGATTATAGGAATAAGGTAAATCGTAATATTCAACTGGAGTAGGTTTTATAATCTTTTTTGTTACAGATTTTTTAGCAGTAGTTGAATTCTTTGAAGTTTTTTTAGTTGTTGATTTTGTTCCTTTTTTTGTAGATTGCTTAGTTGAAACTTTTAAGGTCTCTTTTTTATTTGTAGTTTTTTTTATTGTTGAAGTTTTTGTACTTTTAGTTTTAGTTGTATTTTTTTTGTCTTTTATTTCTTTAGTTTCTTCTAAATTTTTTTGCATTTTTTCCTCCTATGTAATCTCTCTTTTATTTCTATATATAGTATAATAAATTAGAAAAAAATTCAAGGGAAATAATAAATATTTTTTAAAATTATTAGTTCATAAAGATTGACTGTAAAAAGACAAAAGAATATAATTAACAAAAAATAAAAAGGAGAGATGAATATGCAAAGAATAAGATTAGCAGGAATAATTCCAATGGGAAATGGTTTCGCATTAATGCATAGAAAAGATGTAATGAAAAATCCGGATAGACAAGAATATTATGTTTTTCCAGGTGGTGGCAGAGAAGGTGATGAAACTTACGAAGAGGGAACATTAAGAGAGATAAAAGAAGAATTTGGAATCGATGTAAAAATAGTCAAAAAATTATATGAAGAATATTCAGAAAAATTTAATCAAACAACAATTTATTATTTATGTAAATATGTAAGCGGAGAATTTGGAACTGGTACAGGACCTGAGTTTTCGAATGATCCTAAGTACATAGATAGTGGAAAATATATACCAGAAATTGTTAAAAGAGAAGATATAGAAAGAATTCCATTAATGCCACCAGAGATAAAAGAAAAATTTTTGGAAGATATTAAAAATAATAAAATTTAATGGAAAATATTAAATTATGTGAAGAAAAATAAAAAAACACTTGCATTTATTGGAAAATGCTGGTATAATAAAGAACGTATTAATCACATAAAGCAAGTTTAAAAGGGTGTGCCAAGCAATTGGTCCGGTTTAAACGTAGAACTTTATGGAAGTAAAAACAAAAAGGGAGGAATTTAAAATGGCAGTAGTTGCAATGAAACAATTACTTGAAGCAGGTGTTCACTTTGGACATCAAACAAGAAGATGGGATCCTAAAATGGCTGAATATATATTCCAAGCTAGAAACGGAATCCATATAATCGATTTACAAAAAACATCTAAAAAATTAGATGAAGCTTATGCTTTCTTAAAAGAACAAGCAGAAGAAGGAAAAACAGTTCTATTTGTAGGAACTAAAAAACAAGCACAAGAGTGCATGAAAGAAGCAGCAATCAAATCAGGAATGTACTATGTTGATCAAAGATGGTTAGGAGGAATGCTAACAAACTTCGATACTATCAGAGCAAGAGTACAAAGATTAAAAGATTTAGAAACAATGCAAGAAGATGGAACTTTTGAAGTATTACCTAAAAAAGAAGTAATCTTACTTAAAAAAGAAATGGAAAAACTAGAAAGAAACTTAGGTGGAATCAAAGAAATGGACAAATTACCAGGAGTTATATTCTTAGTAGATCCTAAAAAAGAAAGAATAGCAATATTAGAAGCTAGAAAATTAAATATACCAGTAATCGGATTAGTTGATACAAACTGTAATCCAGAAGATGTTGATTATGCTATACCAGGAAACGATGATGCTATAAGAGCAGTTAAATTAATAGCAGACGTTATGGCAAATGCAATAATCGAAGGAAGACAAGGAGAAAGCTTCGAAACTGAAGAAGTAGCAGAAGAAGTTTCAGAAGAACCAGCATCAATGGAAGAAGTTGTAGCAGGTAGTGAAGAAGAATAATTAAAAATTATAAAAGGGCGAGCAACGCTCGTACGATAATATTTCGGACGTAGCGAGCTAGCCCTTTAAAATTAGATATTTTTTATAAAAATAATAAGGAGGAATTAAAAAATGGTTACAGCAAGTTTAGTAAAAGAATTAAGAGAAAAAACAGGTGCAGGAATGATGGACTGCAAAAAAGTTTTAACAGAAACAGATGGCGATATGGAAAAAGCAATGGAATTATTAAGAGAAAGAGGAATTGCAAAAGCAGCTAAAAAATCTGGAAGAGTTGCAGCAGAAGGATTAGTTGAAGCTTCTATATCAGAAGATGGAAAAGTTGGAGCAATAGTAGAAGTTAACTCAGAAACAGACTTCGTTGCACAAAATGCAGAATTCAAAGCATTTGTTCAAAACGTTGCAAAACAAGTAGTAGACAAAAATCCAAAAGATGTTGAAGAATTATTAGCACAACCAGCAGAATTCGAAGAAGGAAAAACAGTTCAAGAAGCATTAGTTGGAAAAATAGCTACAATAGGAGAAAACTTATCAATAAGAAGATTTGCAAGATTCGAATCAGAAGGATTAGTTGCAAAATACATTCATGGTGATGGAAAAATAGCTGTTTTAGTTAATATGGCAAAAGGAACAGAAGAAGTTGCAAAAGATATTTGTATGCAAATAGCAGCAGCTAGACCAGAATATGTAAAACAAGATGAAGTACCAGCAGAAAGAGTTGCAAAAGAAATGGAAATCTTAAAAATTCAAACAATGAATGAAGGAAAACCAGAAGCAATAGCTGAAAAAATCGTTCAAGGAAGAATTGGAAAATTCTATGAAGAAATCTGTTTAGTAGACCAACCATTTGTTAAAGATCCAAACAAAAAAGTTTCTCAATTATTAGCAGAAAAAGATGCAGAAGTTATAGCATTTGCTAGATTTGAAAAAGGTGAAGGAATCGAGAAAAAAGAAGAAAACTTCGCAGAAGAAGTTATGAACCAATTAAAATAATTGAAGAGATAAAAAAGAAACACTTAAAAAATAAAAGTGTTTCTTTTTTTATTTTATGCTGTTTTATCATCATCTAATGGTTCAAATAACAATCTAATATCTATATCAAGTGCTGAGGCAATTTTAGACAATGTAGCCAAAGAAAAAGTATTTCTACAAGCACTTTTTGATTCTATTTTTCGTATAAATTCATAACTAAAAAAGGTTTTATTTGCTAATTGTAGCTGAGTTAAACCTTTTAATTTTCTTTGTTTTTTAATATTTTGACCAACTAAATAATAAATATCTTTTTCCATTTTATCTCCAATTTATTTTATATATATTTATTAATGATATCAAAAAAATAAAAAAAGAATGTTGCAATATGCCACCGGTTATGCTATAATTTTTTTGAAGTAGAGAACACTAATTAAAAGTGTGAGAGGAGAAAATAAAATGGAGAGAAACTTAAGAAAAAATAAAGGAATAACTTTGGTTGCACTAATTATAACAATAATAATTTTATTGATTTTAGCAGGAGTAGCAATAGGTATTTTAACACAAACAGGATTACTTGAAAATGCAAAGCAAGCAAAAAATGCAACTGAAAATGCACAAGGTTCTGAAAATAATATATTAGAAAGTTATGAAGAGATTATAAAACAAATGGGAAGTATATCCGGGAGTAGGGATGGAGAAATATCAAATAGCAAAATAATAAAAAAAGCCACAATAGATTTAAGATTAGATAATTCAAATATAATTGTAAATTTAAACATAGAATCAGATAAAAAGATTAATAATGCAGTTTTGGCATTAGTAGTAAATAATAAATTATATAAAGGATATAATTTGGAAGACATAAAAAAATTGCAGATTGAAAATGTAGATTCAAATACTGATTATACTATATTTATTATAATTATAGATGAAAATGGTGATATTTTTAAAACTGAAAATAAAAACTATAAAACAGGTGACATTTATACAAAATATTTGTTATATGACAAATGCAATGTGGGAGATTTTATAAAATATGATGCTGGAATATGGGATGAATCATCTTCTATTGTAAATGGTGAAGGATATAGTTTTGAATATGATTGTGGTGAAAATAGAAATAAATCAGTTGTTAATACTAATATTACTGGTGGATGGAGAGTTTTGAAAAAAGAAGAGGGAAAAGTATATCTAATTAGTGCAGGAATTCCAGTAAAAATGAGATGGTATGGAAATAGAAAGAGTCCGCAAAATTGTTTTAAAGCTATGGATGAAGTATCTGCTAAATTTGCAAATAATTACGCTAATACAGGAAGAAGTGTTTTAAAAAATGAAATAAATAATAGTGATATTCTTGTTGTCGGATATGAATATTGGGTAGTTGATAAAGCAAAAACAGATTGTTGGATAGATACTATAACTGCTAGTGGTGGAACTGATTATTGGGGAACAACGGCTAATGTTGCTGGATTAAGACCGGTAATAGAATTGAATGAAAAAGTAAAAACTATTGATAAAAAAGCAATTGACGATTTTGGTAATGAATGTTGGAAAATTGGATATTAATAAGAGGCATTAAATGAAGAGGATATTCAAATGTAAAGCAAAAAGTAGTTATTATAGCAAATGTAGACTCTATGTGGGGAACATTTACAAATTTGAATGTTGATGCCAATAATATAATAAATATAGAAGAATATAAATTATCTTATGAGCTAATAGATGGTCATTGGGCTGGTAGAGGAATATATACAATAGTAACATTATGTTGAATAATACAAGGAAGTTATCTTATTAAATAAATATTTTAGACTGTAATAATAAAATAAAATTGTAATTAAGCTATTGGTTTGGTTGAACCAATAGCTTTTTATCATGTAAATTATATAAAAATTTCCTCAAAAGGGTATATTTTTAAAAAAATATATGATAGAATACGAAAGAAAAACAAAATAAATTTAGAGGAGAGTGTAAAAAATGTCAGAAGCAAAATACAAAAGAGTGCTTTTAAAATTAAGTGGAGAAGCACTAGCAGGAGAAAACAAGACAGGAGTAAATGCTGAAACAATAGGAAAAATATGTGATAAAATAAAAGAAGTAACAGAAATGGGAGTTGAAGTAGGAATAGTAGTAGGAGGAGGAAACTTCTGGAGAGGAAGAAACGGACACCAAATGGAAAGAGCAACAGCAGACTACATGGGAATGCTTGCAACAGCAATGAACGGATTAGCACTTCAAGATGCTTTAGAAGCAAGAGGAGTAAATTCAAGAGTTCAAACAGCAATAGAAATGAGAGAAATTGCAGAACCATTCATAATAAGAAAAGCAGAAAAACATTTAGGAAGAGGAAGAGTTGTAATATTTGCTTGCGGAACAGGACATCCATATTTCACAACAGATACAGCAGCAGTATTAAGAGCAACAGAAATAAATGCAGATATAATTTTATTAGGAAAAGCAATCGATGCAGTATATTCAGCTGATCCAAAAATAGATGCAAATGCAGAAAGATATGATAAAATTTCATATTTAGAAGTTCTAGAAAAAGACTTAAAAGTTATGGATTCAACAGCAACAGCACTATGTAGAGATAACAATATTCCATTATTAGTTTTTGGAATAGCTGACCCAGAAAATATAGTAAGAGCAGTTAAAGGTGAACATATAGGAACTTTAGTAAAATAAAAAATTAAAAGGAGAGAATGATTATGGATTACACAAATATAAAAGAAAAAATGGAAAAAACAATAAGCGTATATAGCGAGAAATTAGCAGAAGTAAGAGCAGGAAGAGCAAATCCTGCAATATTAAACAAAATAAGAATAGACTACTATGGAACACCAACACCAATTAATCAAGTAGCAGGAGTTTCAGTACCAGAGGCTAGATTAATAGTTATTCAACCATGGGATGTTAGTGTTTTAAAAGACATAGAAAAAGCAATTTTAGCATCTGATATTGGAATTAACCCAAATAATGATGGAAAAGTAATAAGACTAGCTTTCCCTGAATTAACTGAAGAGAGAAGAAAAGATTTAGTAAAAGATATCAAAAAAATGGCAGAAGAAGCAAAAGTAGCAGTAAGAGCAGTTAGAAGAGATGGAATAGAAACAGCAAAAGCTGAACAAAAAGAAGGAAATATGACAGAAGATGAATTAAAACAAGCTGAAAATGATATCCAAAAACTAACAGATACAAGTGTAGAAGAAATAGATAAAATATTAGCAAATAAAGAAAAAGAAGTAATGTCAGTATAATAAAATAACAAATACAGAAAGGGGAATGTCAATATAACAGATATTGGCATACTAGCAAAATGGAATTCAAAGAAAATTTAAAGAAGTATCAAGATATTGTAAATAGTGAACTAGAAAAATATATAAGAAAACAAGAATGCCCAGAACAAGTTTTAAATCAATCAATGGAATATAGCTTAATGGCAGGTGGAAAAAGATTAAGACCAATATTAGTAATAGCAACATATGAATTATTTAAACAAGATTATGAAAAATGTATGTCATATGCAATGGCAATAGAAATGGTACATAATTTTTCACTTATTCATGATGATTTACCAGGAATAGACAATGATGATTTTAGACATGGAAAATTAACAAATCATAAAAAATTTAATGAAGCAACAGCAATACTTGCTGGTGATGGATTATTAAATCAAGCATATATTGTAATAAGTGATGAAATCTCAAAAACAGTAAATGATAAAAATAGAAATTGTACAGTATTACAAAACAAAGTAAGAGCTTTTAATGAATTTTCAAAAGCAGTCGATAGAATGATTGCAGGAGAGTATATTGACACAGAATTAGAAGGAAAAGAAATATCACCAAAATTATTAGAATATATACATGTTAATAAAACAGGTGCATTATTAAAACTATGTGTAAGAATGGGAGCAATTCTTGCAGATGCAAGTGAAGAAGATATACAAAAACTTTCTAGATATGCTGATAGAATAGGATTAGCTTTCCAAATAAAAGATGATATTTTATCAGAAGAAGGAGATGCTAAAATAACAGGTAAACCAGTTGGTAATGACAAAGAATTAGGAAAATGTACGTATGTATCTCAATATGGATTAGATGGAGCAAAAAACAAACTAGAAAAAATAACACAAGAAGCAATAGATGATTTAGAACAATATGGAGAAAAAGCAGAATTTTTAAAACAACTTGCAATATATATTAAAGAAAGAAACAAATAAGACAGTTAAATAGGAGGAAATATGGAACAAGAAAATTTGCCACAACATATAGCTATTATTATGGATGGTAATAGAAGATGGGCCAAAAAAAGAGGATTACCAGTAGGACTAGGACATAAAGAAGGTGCAAAAACACTAGAAAAAATAGTAAGATATGCAAATAAAAGAGGAATAAAATATATAACAGTATATGCTTTTTCAACAGAAAATTGGAAAAGAGCAGAAGAAGAAGTAAAAACTTTAATGTCATTATTTCAAAGCTATTTAGATGATTACAGCAAAAGAGCAGATTCAGAAAATATAAAAGTAAAAATAATTGGAAGCAGAGATGGACTATCAGAAAAAATGAAAGATAGTATATCAAAATGTATGGAAAGAACAAAAGACAATACAGGAATTACTTTTAATATAGCCTTAAATTATGGTGGAAGAGATGAAATCTTAAAAGCTGTAAAGAATATATCTGAACAAGTTAAAGAAAATAAATTAAGTGTTGAAGATATAACAGAAGAAACAATATCAAACAATTTATATACACAAGGTCAACCAGACCCAGACTTATTAATAAGAACAAGTGGAGAAATAAGATTAAGTAATTTTTTACCTTGGCAATTAGTATATTCAGAATTTTTATTTATAGAAAAATATTGGCCAGATTTTTCAGAAGAAGATTTAGAAAATGCTATAAAAATATATCAACAAAGAAATAGAAAATTTGGAGCAAAATAATAAAATAAAAAACAAAGGAATGAATAATATGGATTTAAAAAGAATTACATCAGGTTTTATTGTTGCTATATCAGTAGCAATTATGTTGTTAATACCAAACAAATATGTAATTGGACTATTACTTGCAATTATATCTTTAGTAGCAATGCATGAATACTTAAAAGCAATATCAAAAGTATGTACACCAATAAAATGGGTAGCATATCTTAGTTGCTTAAGTGTTGCAGCCGTAAACTTTATACCAGAACAAAATATGCTAAAAGCAATAATGATGTTTTTACCATCAATAATGTTAATTTTATTTGCGAATGTAATTGCAACAGATATGAAAATATCATTTAAAGATATGAGTTATACACTTTTAGGAATATGTTATATTCCAGTATTTATATCATTTTTAACATTAATAGATGCAATGCAAAATGGAAAAATTTTAATTGGCTACATATTAATTGCTGCATGGGGGACAGATGTATTTGCATATTTAATAGGTAAAAAATTTGGAAAACACAAATTTAGCAAAGTAAGTCCTAAAAAATCAATTGAAGGATGTATTGCTGGTACAATAGGTTCAGTATTAATAATGGTTTTATATACATTTATACTAAATAGATATTTCCAATTTAATTATTCATATATGTATGTAATGATAGTTGGAATCGTATTAAGTTTAATAGGACAAATCGGAGATTTCTCAGCATCTTGTATAAAAAGATATGTAGATATTAAAGATTATAGTAACTTATTACCAGGACATGGTGGAATGTTAGATAGAATAGATAGTGTTCTATTTTTAGCACCATTTGCTTATTTATTATTTATATTATAAAAATTAGGAGAAAAGATATGATAGAAAAAATGAATGATAATACTAAATTAGAAGTTGCAGTAGAAATTATGGCTAGCAAAATTGCAGAAATGTCAAAAAAGGGATATGATGAAAACAGTACAGAAATGAAAGAATTATTAAAAGAAAAAGTAGAAATGTATAATTTCAATCCAAAAGTAATTGAAAAAATAATAAATATTTATGGACCAGAAGTTAAATTAAAATAAGGAGTGCTAAAATGAATTATTCAGAAAAAGAAATTGAAGAAGTATTAAATAAATATAAATTAACAGAAGATGAACATAAAAAATATTATGAAGTAATAAAAAGATTATGGACAGCTGATCAATATCCAGTTGAAAAGCCAATTGCTGTAATTATTGGATGGCAAACAGGTGCTGGAAAAAGTGGATTAATTTCTTATTCACAAAAAATGTTTCCAGATAATAATGTTGTAATAATAAATAGTGATGAAATAAAACCATTTCATCCATATGGAGAAGAAATTGCTAAAAAATATCCAGAATTATATACAAAAGTAACAGACCAGGAAAGTAATACATGGACTAGTAAATTATTCGAAGATGTTAGAAACGAGAAATACAATTTAATATTTGAAGGAACAATGAAAAACAATAGAATTGCAGATGAGGCAATTCCAATATTGCAAGGACTAGGTTATACAGTTGTTGTAAGAGGGTTAGCAGTATCTGGATTAGAAAGTAGACTTTCAATTCATGAAAGATATGAAGGACAAGTAAAACATAAAGGTTGGGGAAGACTGGTTGTGCCAGAACATCATAATCAAACATTCAATGGAATGCCTAACACAATAGAATATATAGAACAAAATGGAAGATATGATGTTTTAGAGATTTATACAAGAGGTAAAACACCAGATATGCCAGTATTAAAATACGCAAATCATAATAAAAACACAATAGAAAAAACTAGCCAAGTTTTAAAAAATAAAAAATTTATTACAAAAGAAAGTCAAAAAAATAATTATATGAATGCAAAAGATTCAATATTAAAAGTAAGAGAAGAAAATGAAGAACAAATTATTGATGATTGTAAAGAGAGATTTGCGGCAATTATTAACAGTATGAATGATAGAAATGCATCTAAAAGTGAAAAAGAGCAATTATTAGAATTATTAGAATTATATAATAATACAAACGAAAAAGTAAAAAAAAAAGACAATATGAATAAAATTGTAGATGATAAAGAGAGATAATTAAAAATAAGGAGGATAAAATTTGATTACAATTATAATATCAGCCTTAAAAATAATATTTTTATTAGGATTTTTGATACTAATCCATGAAGCAGGACATTTAATAGTTGCAAAAATTTGCAAAGTAAAAGTAAATGAATTTGCTATTGGTTTTGGACCAACAATATGGAAAAAACAAGGAAAAGAAACAAAATATGCTTTAAGATTAATACCATTAGGTGGATTTTGCAGTATGGAAGGAGAAGAAGAAAGATCTGAAAATGAAGGTTCTTTTTCAAAAGCAAGTATTCCAAAAAGAATAGCAATAGTAATAGCAGGAGCAACAGTAAATATAATCTTTGGACTATTAGTTTACTTTATTTTAATGTCAACATCAAGCACTTATATAACAAATGAAATTGATGGAACAATAAATAATTATGTAGCAGAAGAAATTGCATTACAAAAAGGAGATAAAATAGTTGAATTAGCTGGTAAAAAAATAAAAAACAAAGAAGATTTAAATTCAATTATGGAAAAATCTAATGGAGAAATAATAAATCTAAAAATAAAAAGAAATGATGAAATTTTAGAATTTAATATAAAACCAACAGAAGTAACCAATAAAAATACAGGAATTTATTTAGACAATAATTGCAAAATATTATCAGTAGAAAAAGGAAGCTCAGCAGAAAAACAAGGCTTACAAGCAAATGACAAAATAATTAAAATTAATGGAGAAAGCATAAATGGAGATGTTTCAAAATTAATACAAATCATACAAGAAAAAGGTCTAAACACAATGACATTAAAAATTCAAAGAAATAAACAAGAAATTACAGTAGAACTAACACCAGATTACGTATCTTCATATTATTTAGGAGTAACTTTAAAACAATCAGACAAAAATTTAATAAATCACTTAATATATGGAAGAATGGAAACAAAAAAATTTGCATTTTCAATTTTAGATAATATAAAAATGCTATTTACAGGAGGAGTTAGTGTAGACCAAATGATGGGACCAGTTGGAATTTCTGAAGCTGTAGCAAAAACAAATGGATTAAAAGAATTTGTATATATGTTAGCATTAATATCTTTATCATTAGGTGTAACAAACTTATTACCAATACCAGCATTAGATGGAGGAAAAATATTATTACTTATAATAGAAGCAATTCGTAGAAAACCATTAAACGAAAAAACAGAAATAAATATACAATTAATAGGATTTTCATTATTAATTGCAATATCATTATATGTCACATACAATGATATTTTAAGAATATTCTAAGAACAAGGAGAAAAAATTGGAAATCAAAGGAGAAGTAGCAGACATAATTTATCAAAATGAAATAAATAGCTATACTATATCAACTTTTGAAACAGAAGATGAATTAGTAACAATAGTAGGGTATCTACCATTTATAACAAATGGAGATACTCTAAAATTGTTTGGAAAATTTGTGGAACATAAAGATTATGGAAGACAATTCAAAGTAGATACATTTGAAAAAATAATGCCAGAAACCTTATCAGCACTAGAAAAATATTTAGGAAATGGTAATGTAAAAGGAATTGGGGAAGTAACTGCAAGAAAAATAATAAGAAAATTTGGAGATGACACTATAAATATCTTTAAATTTGAACCAGAAAGATTAGCTGAAATAAAAGGCATAACAAAAGCTAAAGCCTTAGAAATGTCACAAAGTTTTTTAGAAAATTGGGAAGTATGGCAAATAGTTGGATTTTTGGAAAGATTTAAAATTGGGGCAGAACACGCAAAAAAAGTTTATAATCTATTAGGAGTTAATGCAATAGAACAAATTGAAGGAAATCCATATATATTAATAGATATAGCTAGAGGTGTTGATTTTAAGCAAATTGATGCAATGGCATTAGACTTAGGAATAAGTTATGATAATCAAAAAAGAGTTGAAAGTGGAATTAAATATGCATTAATAAAAGCAACTTACAATGGCCATTCATGTGTTGTAAAAGAAAACTTAATAGAATTTGTAATAAATTTATTAGATGTAACAACTGAATGTATTGAAAACAATCTAATTGGACTAAAAGCAAAAGATGAAATTGTTATAGAAAAAAGAGATGGAGTAGAATGGATTTATTTATACAATTTTTATAAAGTGGAAGAAGAAATTGCAACAAGAATAATTAGATTAGACAATAGCAAAAACATGAAAAAAATAGAACATATAGACAAAGCATTAAAAAAAGTAGAAGAAAAATCCAAAATAGAATTATCAGAAAAACAAAAAGAAGCCATAAAAGCAATAAATGAAAAAAATGTTACAATAATAACAGGTGGACCTGGAACAGGAAAAACCACAATAATAAAAACAATAATAGACCTATATGAAGAAAAAAACAAAAAAGTGATACTTTCAGCCCCAACAGGAAGAGCAGCCAAAAAGATGACTGAAGCAACAGACAAGGAAGCTTCAACTTTGCACAGATTATTAGGACTTGGAAAATTAGATGATGAGGGAATATATACAAGACATAGTGATTACGAAGGTGCACCAATAGATGCAGATGTAATAGTAGTAGATGAGCTTTCAATGGTAGATATGTTTGTAATGAACTATTTATTAAAATGTATATATCAAGGAACAAAACTAATATTAGTAGGAGATGTAGACCAATTAGCATCAGTAGGACCAGGAAGTGTATTAAAAGATTTAATAAATTCTGAAGTTATAAATACAGTAAAATTGGACAAAATTTTTAGACAAGCTGCAAAAAGTAAAATTATATTAAATGCACATAGAGTAAATAATGGACAAAAATTTTTAAGTAAAGAAGATAAAGAAATAGAAGAAGATACAAAAGAAGACTTTTTCTTTATACAACAAAATTCAACAGAAAAAATATTGCAAGAAGTAATAAGTTTATCAACAGGAAGGTTAGAAAAATTTGGCAATTATGATTTCTTTAAAAACATACAAGTATTAACCCCAACCAAAAAAGGACCATTAGGAACACGAGAATTAAACAAAGCTTTGCAAAATGTATTAAATCCAAATATAGATGAATTACCAGAAAAAGCAAATGGTGAGGCTATCTTTAGAGTTGGAGATAGAATAATGCAAATAAAAAATAATTATGACATAACTTGGGAAAAAGAAAACAACCAAAAACAAGAATATAATATTGGAGGTTATAAAATTCCACAGAAACCAGAAATTGGAACAGGTGTATTCAATGGAGAGATGGGAACAATATTAGAAATAGATGAAAAAGAAAAGGTTATTAAAATTCAATTTGATGACGAAAAAATAGCTTGGTATGGTTTTACAGAATTGGAACAAATAGAACATAGTTATGCTATAACAATCCATAAAGCACAACGGAAGTGAGTTTGATGTTGTAATTATGCTAGCTCCTCAATCAGCTCCTATGTTACTTACAAGGAATTTATTGTATACTGGAATTACGAGAGCAAAAAAATTACTTATAATTATTGGAAGTGGACGTGTTGTGGATTATATGATTCAAAATGTAGATAGTAAGAAGAGAAATACTGGGTTGGAATTTAAGATGAGAATGCTTAATAGATGATGTCATAATTTGTCGAAATGTTTTGGTTGACAATCTACATAAAATGGATTATAATGAGTATACTAATAATAACTAACTTATATAAGTTAGAAAAAGCGGTTTTAACTCCACCAAAAAAGAAACGGAGAATGAAAAAGCGGTTTTAACTCCACCAAAAAAGAAACGGAGAATGAAAAAGTTAGGGGGATTAGTTTTAATATCTAATTCCCTATTTTATTTTAGGAGGTGAAAGAAATAGAAGAATTAAAATTATATAGAATAGAAGAAGAATATGCTAAATATATATATAATTTAGATGAAAAAGTTTTAATAGCATATAATGTTAAAAATAAAAGACCTTTTATTGGAATTATTTTAAAAATAAATGAAATTGATTATTTTGCACCATTAAGTTCTCCAAAAAAGAAACATGAGAAAATGAAAAACAGTATTGATTTTATAAAAATAAATAATGGAAGAGATGGAGTGATAAATTTAAATAATATGATACCAATACCAAAAGAAAAGTATAAGGAAATTGATATAAAACAGGAAATTCAAAATAATAAAAAATATGGAATTATTTTGAAATATCAAATAAAATGGTGTAATAAAAATAGAGAAAAAATAATTGGTAATGCCCAAAAACTGTATAATTTAATAATAAATAAAAAAGCAAATTTAAAGTTATCTCAAAGATGTTGTGATTTTAAATTCTTAGAAGCAAAATTAAATCAATTTATTTTAAATCAAGAAAAGAGTGAATAAAAATTTTAAAAATTCAAGAAAAAATTCTAAATCTAATATATCCCCAAACGTGTGGAATATGTGGAAAAATAACACCAAATGCATTATGCAAAAAATGTGAAATAAACTTAAACAAACAATCAGAAAATCAAATAACAAAGGAAGGAACAGAAATAGAAGACAAATATTTTAATGAACTAATGTACATATTTAGATATGAGGGGAAAATAAGAAAAATAATAATAGACTACAAATTTAATGAAAAATCATACATATATGTAACCTTTGTAAATTTTTTGTTAAAAAATAAAAAAATATTTGAAAATATAAAAAAATATGATACAATTGTACCAGTTCCAATTAGTCCCAAAAGGCAAAAAGAAAGAGGTTATAATCAAAGTTTACTTATAGCAAGAGAAATAGCCCACAAAACAAATTTGGAATTAATGAATAATTGTTTAATAAAAACAAAAAATATAATAGAACAAAGTAAATTAAATAAAGAAGATAGAGCTCAAAATATATATGGAGTTTATGAATTAAAAAATAAACAATTAATAGAAAACAAAAAAATCCTATTAATTGATGATATATATACAACAGGAAGTACAGTAAATGAATGTAGTAGAATATTAAGGATGGCAAATCCTGAAAAAATTGGTGTACTAGTATTAGCAAAAGATTAAAAAGTCGTATACGGAGGGAAAAAATGGAAGATTTAGTAGAAAGTATATTAGATTATGTAAGGTCAGATTACACAGACTATGCAATTATGATAAATGGAGAATGGGGAATTGGGAAAACTCATTTCTGGAACAACAGAATAAAAAATAAAATAGAATCAATGCAATTGAATGGAAAAAGATATACAACAATTTATATGTCTTTATATGGTATTTCAAATTTAGAAGATATTAGTAAAAAAATATTTATTGAAACAACTCAACTAATGGATAAAAATTTAAGAAGATTTATGGAACAAAATGGTCAAACAAGTATACCGGAATATGCAAAAACTGGTCTAGATATGGCAAATTTTTTTGGAGTAACAAAAAATGGAGACAAGCTAGATTATGCAGAGTTCTTTTCTACAGATGACAAAGTTTTGTGTTTTGATGATTTAGAGAGAGCAAATGTAGATGTTATAGATATCTTAGGTTATATAAATAATTTTGTTGAACATGATCATATAAAAACAATAATAATATGTAATGAAAAAGAATTATCTACGAAATTAAAAAGCTCAAATCTAGAAATGAAAACTTTTATAGCAACATATTTATTGGATAAACAAGGTGAATTAAATACTACAGACAAGCCAATGGTAGAAAAAATCCAAAATAAGATAGAGCATGTATTTGATAAAGCAAATGATTATGAAAGAATAAAAGAAAAATTAATAGGTGAAACCTTTGAATATGCTCCAAAATTTGATTATATTATAAATGGAATTTTGATGAGATATGAAAATGATTTAGAATTAATAAGATTTCTAAGGGAAAATACAAGACTTATAATTTTAACTTTTGAAAGAAGCGGAACAAGAAATTTAAGAATTTTAAAACATGCTTTAAATGATTTTCAAAAAATATATGAAATGGTAGAAAAAAATTATCCTAATATAAATAATAGAATAATGCAAACAATGCTAATATTTACAATAGCCATATCATTTGAAATAAAAGCAGGAAAAATAACAAAGGAAAAATTTGTAAATGTAAAAGATAACGAAGAATATAAGTCAATAATAGTATCTTCAAGAACTTTAATGGATAATAGACAATTTTATATCAAAGAATTTGATAGCAATTATTATTATAACTTTAAAGCAGAATATAGATTTTTCAAATTTATAGAATACTATGTAAGAACAAGAATATTTGATATGAAAATATTTAAAGAAAATATGGAAACAATAAGAAATACAGTAGATACTGAAAACTTACCAGGTTACAAAAGATTACTTACAGAAGAATATTGGAAAATTTCTGATGATGAATTTGGAAAAGTTATAGAAAATGTTTTAGATGATGTAAAAAATGGTAATATAGAGTTAATAGATATGGTGAAGATATATGCATATTTTAGTTATTTCTCAAGAAAAGGGCTTATTGAATATGATATAAAAACATTAAAAAATATATTCTTTAATGGAATGAATTTATCATCGTTAAAATCAAGTTATTGTGAAAAAGTAGAAGAAGAACTTGCAAAAATAGCAATAGAACAATTTGAAGAAGATATGGATGAAATAATAAAACATTTTAATAATTTAAACAATCAATTATTGGATAAAATGTATAAAGAAAAGGCAGAGCAAATATTTAAAGCTATACCAATGAGAATGGAAAGTTTTTATGAAAAATTTGATAGAGAATGTATGGATATACCAATATTTAAATACTATGATGTATATCAAATGTTCCAAAGAATATCTTGTGCAAGTAATGAAGACATAGTTCTAATAAAAGAAAAATTATTAAAAAGAGCTGAAGAATATACAAAACAAATTGAACCAGAAATGCCAAATATTAAGCAATTAAAACAAGTTATAGATGATTACTTAAAAGGAAAAGAACAAAGTATAAAAATTGTAATGCTTAAAGAATTTTCAAAAAGTTTAGGAATAATATTAGATAAATATAAAACAAGTTTCTTTAACAAAAAAGAAGAAGAAAACAAATTGGGTTAGTCCTGGTTTGTTTCTTTTTTGAAAAAATAAATAAAAATGTATAAAAATTTCCTCTTTTGAGATAATAAGAATAGACTTGAAATTAAAGGAGGAAAATTATGAAAGCAACAGGTGTTGTAAGAAGAATAGACGATTTAGGTAGAGTTGTAATACCAAAAGAAATAAGAAAAACTTTAAGAATAAAAGAGCGGAGACCCACTTGAAGTATTTACAGATAGAGAAGGACAAGTAATATTAAAAAAATATTCTCCTATTGGTGAGTTATCAGAATTTGCAACAGGTTATGCTGAGACATTAGCAAAAACAACCGGGCATATTGCGTGTATTACAGATAAAGATTCCATAATAGCAGTTGCTGGAGGTTCTAAAAAAGAATATTTAGAACAAGATGTAAGTCAAGAATTAGAAAAACTAATGGATGATAAAGAAGTATATACAAGCAAAGAAAATAGTGATATGGCTATGCCAATTACTAAAAATGATAATAATCAAAGAAAATATAATGCACAAATTGTATATCCTATAATTTCAAATGGAGATACAATAGGAACAGTAATATTAATGTCAAAAGACTCAAATGCGAAGATGAATGAAGTAGAAAAGAAAGTAGCACAATCAGCAGCAACATTTTTAGCAAGTCAAATGGAAATATAAAACAAAAAACAAGTTATTGTAATTAATGCTTTAAAATTAATTATAATTAACTTGTTTTTTTCTTCTTTTTTATTATAATTTTTTCATCACTTAAACCAACAATGTAATCGATAGAAGTACCGTAATATTGGGCTAAAGTGATTAAATGAATTATTGGAATAGTTCTATTACCACATTCATATTCTGAATAATATTGTTGAGATATTCCTAGCAATTGAGCTATATCTTTTTGGTGTTTATCATTATCTTCTCTTAAATCTTTTATTCTCTTAAATTTCACTAGAACCTCCTAATTAATATACAATAATATTAGAAATATCAACAAATAAACAAACTGGCAATTAGAGAGAATTTGTTTATTGGTAAACTCTTATGATAAATTTTAACAAAAAAAATATTAAGTGTTTGTATATACATTAAAAATTATGTAAAAATATTGTTTTTTTATTGATTAAAAAATCTCTTTTTGATATAATTTGAGTACATAATAAATTGTGTAATATGCAAAAGAAAAATAGGAGGAAAAGTATGAAGGAAGAAAATATCAAGGGGATAACATTAGTAGCATTGGTAATAACAATTGTAATTTTATTAATATTGGCTGGAATAAGTATTAATGCTATTTTACAAAATGGAGGAATAATAGAAAATACACAAAAAACAAGTGAATTAACACAAATAGCTGCAATAAAAGAAGCGGTAAATATGAAATTAATGGAATTACAAGAAAGTGGGAGTAAAATTACAACTGAAGAATTAGAAGATATAGTAAAAAATTCGAATGCAGAAGTAGTAAAAAATGAAGTAGGAAATATAACTGATATAAAAATCGGAAAAAAACTAATTAAAATAGAAGAAATAATTCCAGATTTAGATATCGAAAAAACAAATGAAAGTTTAATAGGAATAGTAAAAAATGCTACCAAAAGTGAAATAAGAAATATTTCTGTAAAAAGTGAAAAATATTCAGCAAATATATTAGTGTATAAAGGTGATCTAATATTAGATGGAATTAAACAAGTAGAGGGAGCAGAATTAAAACAAAATAAATATGAATTTGGCAATAAAGAAAAAGATGTAGGAACTGAAAGTGAAGATGCTAAAAATATGGTGATTTTAAAAATAGATGGTGATTTAACTGTGAACTCAGGAATTACTTTGACAGCATGTAAAAGTGATAATGGATATGGCGGACCAAAAGGAATGTTGATTTATTGTACAGGAACATTAACAAATAATGGTACAATAAGTATGACAGCAAGAGGAGCTAAAGCTGGTGGCCAAAATGTATATTTGTGGCAAAATAAAAATGGAGAATATGAGTATATTCCTGCAATTCGGAGCAAATAAAACACAAAATACAGTAGCGAGTAATAAAAAATACGATTTTAGTTATAATTATAATGGATCAAGCGGATATCATAAATATGGAATTACTGGAAATAATGGAATAGGAAGACAAACTGGAAGCGGTGGAGCTGGTTCTGCGACAGTACATTATACAAGTTATGAAGCTATTGCTGGTGCTGGGAGTGAAGGAACTAGTTATGCAGGAGGAAGCCGGAGGCGGTGGAGCTGTAACTAGGACAAATGAAGTAAACGGAGAAAATGGAATTGCAGGGGGAAAAGGAGGAAACGGAAGTGCTTATGCTAGTTCTGGTGGTTTAACATGGTATGCTAGTGGTGGTGTAGGAATTAAAGATGGGAATATTCAAAGTGCTTCATCTTCAGGAGTTAAAAATCAAATAATTACAATAGATGAATCTAATATTGAAAGTTGTGGATCTGGTGGATTACTAATAATTTATGCAAATAATATAGTTAATAATTCAAAAATAGCATCAAATGGTTCTATTGGAGTTAATAAAACAGCAGTGGATTCTCCAGGAGGAAGCTCAGGAGGAGGTTCTATAAACATATTTTATGGGAACAACTGTGAAAATAATGGAGAGATAACTGCAGTAGGAGGAGAAGCTGTTCAAACCAACATAAAAAGTGCAAAAAGAAAAGGCGGAAAAGGTGGAGATGGAACAGTTACCATTGGAAGAATTCTTGAAGGAACATTTGTAAAAGAATAAAAAAAAATGGGAGGATGGTATGAAAAAAATGTTATAACATTAGTATTATGTTGATGGAAGTATAAATACAGTGGGAATAATTTCAGATAATGAAGCAGATCAATATGATGAAAAAATAGATAAAACAACACACGAATATGCAACAAAATTAAAAGGAAATCAATTTGTGTGGATTCCATGTACAATAGACGAATATACAAAAATAGATTTTGGAATGTCTAATGCTTCATCATGGGACAGAAAGACAAATTCAGCTGAAAAAGAACAAATATAAAAGAGTGGATTTACTTATGCAAAGTTAAGGAATTAGTAGAAAATTGTAAATATTTTAGTAAATATAAATGACAATAATAAAATTTAAATTTATTATTGTCATTTATAAAATAAAGAATAAAACCAGAAACACCAGAATTATTTTCATATATAATTTATGATAATCAAGATGAAAAAATATAAAAATATTAATAGAAGTAAATGATGAAAAAGGAATAGAATATATAAGAGAACCAGATGGAAAAACAATAAATTGTAATGGAAAGACACAAGTATCATTAGATTATGTTGCAACTAAAAATAGTAATTTATCATTTACATTAAAAGCAAAAGGAGAGCAAGAAATATCAAAAAATATAACTTTAAATGATGAGACTATAAGTAATAATTCTGTATCAATCAGCAAAATAAAAGACATTGAAGGATATAAAATATTCGAAATAAAAAATAATCTTAGTTTAATTGCAGATAGTTAAAACCTATTATAAAATAGGCGAAAATGGCGATTGGGTAGAAGGAAAAGGAAAAATATCAACATTAGATTATGATTTAACCCAAAATGGTAAGGTAAATGAAGAAGATAATACGGTAACGATTTATGCAAAGATAGTAAATGAAATAGACAAAGATAATAAATTAGAAGATGTAGTTACTATTAGTCAAAAGTATGAAGTTAATACAGATTCAACCCAATCTTCACTTGAGGCAGATAGTTTAATAGATGCTGTTGAAAAATATAATTTTGATGATGGAGAATATAGTGTAAAAGTAGCTGAAGAAACATATAATTTAAAAGTGCAGACCTTTAATCAAAATTTAGAAATAGATGCTAACACAGAAATTGGTTCAGAAAATGATGTTGCAACAGAAAATGAAAATGCTAAAAGTATGGTAGTTTTAAAAGTAAATGGAGATTTAACGATAAATGAAGAGGCAAAATTAACAGCATATGCTAGTAAAAATGGTTATGGCGGACCAAAAGGAATGATGATTTATTGTACAGGAACATTAACAAATAATGGTACAATAAGTATGACCGCAAGAGGAGCTAAAGCAGAAGGACAAAATGTTTATTTATGGAAAAATAGTGATAATAGTTATGAATTTGTTCCGGCAGTTGGTGCAGAAGGAGGAGTAAAATCACAAGTTGTAGGAAATAGTATCTTTGGTGGAAGATATAGTAAAATAGGAAATTCTGGTAAAAATGTAATAAGTAGACAAACTGCAGGAGGAACTGGTTCAATTTCAGTAGGACAAATATTAAATGTAACATATACAAGTACGTATACAAATTATTAAAAAATAAAGCTTTATTATACTAAAATAAATTATGATTAGTAGATAAAGCTTTTTTACTTTACGTTGTTTAGGTTTTCCAATATTTGACTTTTTCTCAATTTTATAGTATAATGACCAAGACATTGCCAAAGGGCAAAAAAATGAGATTTTTTTAAAACCTAAAAAGTTTAAATATATAAAGAGAGAAAAGAAATAACAAGAACGGATTAAAAATTAAATAAAAAGGAAATTATTATAAGCAGAGAAGTTATAATAAATTATTTGTGCTTTCATTTTTCAATGGAAGAATTTAAACGATTAAAAGGATTTAATGAAATTCAAAATAAATTAATAAAAAGAAAGAGAGGAGAAAAAATGACACAAGAGAATTTAGACAAAAAGATAGAAGAAAAGACAGAAAAAGTAGAAAGAAAAACAGAGAGAAGAACAAGAGCACCAAGAAAAAATACAGGTGTAACAAGAAATGCAAGAACAACAAGAAGTTCTAGAACTACAAAAAATACAAAAGAAGAAAAAATAGAAAAAGGAGAAAAAACAGAAGAAACAACAGTAAAGAGAGAAAGAAAAACCGAAAATAGAATAGGAAAAAGAACAGAAAAAAGAGAAACAAGAAAATCAAGAGCAAATAATAATATATTCAAAAAAGGAAAATTAAAAATCATTCCATTAGGAGGATTACACGAAGTTGGAAAAAACATAACAGTATTTGAATATGAAGATGAAATAATAGTAGTAGACTGCGGATTATCATTCCCAGAAGATGATATGTTGGGAATAGATTTAGTTATACCTGATATAACATATTTACAAAAAAATGTAGATAAAATAAAAGGATTAATAATAACACACGGACACGAAGATCACATAGGAAGTGTACCATATTTATTAAAACAAATAAACATCCCAGTTTATGCACCGAGACTTGCAATGGGATTAATAAGAAATAAACTAGAAGAACATAAAATATTAAGAAGTTCTAAATTAATAGAAGTAATGCAAGGAGAAACAATTACATTAGGAAAAAACTTTAAAGTAGAATTTATAAGAAGTACACATAGTATACCAGATTCTGTAATGTTAGCAATAAAAACACCAGTAGGAACAATATTACACACAGGAGACTTCAAAGTTGATTACACACCAATAGATGGAAAAATAATGGACTTAGGAAGAATAGCAGAATTAGGAAATGAAGGAATACTAGCCTTAATGTCAGATAGTACGAATGCTGAAAGAAAAGGATTTACAATGTCAGAAAGTTCAATAGGGCCAGTATTTGATAACTTATTTGATGGATGCACAAAAAGAATAGTAGTAGCAACATTTGCATCAAATGTTCACAGAGTTCAACAAATAGTAAATTCAGCAGTAAAATATAAAAGAAAAATTGCTGTATGTGGTAGAAGTATGATAAATATGATAAATACAGCAAGAGAATTAGGGTATATAGATTGTCCAGAAGATTTATTTATAGACATAGATATGATGTCAACATACAATGATGAACAATTAGTAATAATTACAACAGGAAGTCAAGGAGAAACAATGTCAGCATTAACAAGAATGGCTGCAGGAGACCATAGAAAAGTAAAAATAACTCCAAATGACTTAGTAATTATTTCTGCAAATCCAATACCAGGAAATGAAAAATTAGTATCAAAAGTAATAGATGACTTAATGCAAATTGGAGCAGAAGTTGTATATAGTGCATTAGCAGATGTTCACGTATCTGGACATGCTTGCCAAGAAGAACAAAAATTAATATTTGCATTAGCAAAACCAAAATTCTTTATACCAGTACATGGTGAATATAGACAATTAATTGCACATGCTGAAACAGCTCAAAGTATGGGAATACCAGCTAAAAATATAGTATTAATGGAAAACGGAAGAGTTGTAGAACTAAGTGAAGATGAAATAAAACTAGCTGGAATGGTTCCAAATGGAAGAGTATTAGTAGATGGACTAGGAGTTGGAGATGTTGGAAATATCGTTTTAAGAGACAGACAACACTTATCACAAGATGGTTTAATAGTAATAGTATTAACAATGGACTCTTCAACAGGAGAAGTAGTAGCAGGACCAGATGTAATTTCAAGAGGATTTGTATATGTTAGAGAATCAGAAAACTTAATGGATGAAGTAAAAAGTGTAGTAAGACATGAAATTAAAAAATGTGAAGAAAAAGAAATTAGAGATTGGTCTACAATAAAATCTACAGTTAGAGAAAACTTAAGAGACTATATATTTGTAAAAACAAAAAGAAATCCGATGATCATCCCAATCATTATGGAGGTTTAATTCGGAGGAAAAAAGGAGAAATAAACATGGATTATAAAGATTTAGCAAACTTAATATTTCCAGATGCAAAGGAAATATCATATTATGAAGAAAAATACCCAGAAAGAAATTTACCAGAAGGAGCAATAGTAACAAGATTTGCTCCAAGCCCTACAGGATTTGTTCATATTGGAGGGCTATATCAAGGGTTAATAGCTAGAAAATTAGCAAATCAAACAAATGGAGTATTCTTCTTAAGAATAGAAGATACAGACCAAAAAAGAGAAGTTGAAAATGGAATTATCGGAATAGTAAATTCTTTAAAAGATTTTGGATTTGAACCAGATGAAGGAATGATTTCTGAAAATGAAGGAAAAGGAAATTATGGACCATATAAACAAAGTCAAAGAAAAGAAATTTACCAAGCATATGCAAAATACTTAATTGAACAAGGAAAGGCATATCCATGTTTTTGTACTCCAGAAGATGTTGAAGAAATAAGAGCTAAACAAGAAGCTGCAAAAATTAGACCAGGTTATTATGGAGTTTGGGCAAAATGTAGAACTATTCCAGTTGAAGAAGCTATGAAAAGAATTCAAAATGGAGAAAATTATATAATAAGATTTAAATCTCCTGGAAGAGAAGACAGAAAAATACAACATCATGATGTTATTAAAGGAAAGGTTGATTTCCCAGAAAATGATCAAGATATAGTAATTATAAAAGCAGATGGTTTACCAACATATCATTTTGCACATGCAGTTGATGATCATTTAATGCATACAACTCACGTAATAAGAGGAGATGAGTGGTTATCATCAGTACCACTACATTTACAATTATTCCATGAATTAGGATTTAAAGCTCCTAAATATGCACATATTGCACCAATTATGAAAAATGATAATGGTAATAAAAGAAAATTAAGTAAAAGAAAAGATCCTGAGGCTGCAGTAAGTTATTATGCAGAAGAAGGAATTCCAGCAGAAGCGGTTAAAGAATATTTATTAAATATTGCAAATTCTAATTTTGAAAACTGGAGAAGAGCTAATCCAGATAAACAATTAGATGAATTTGGATTACAATTAAATAAAATGAGTGTTAGTGGTGCATTATTTGATATGGTTAAATTATTAGATGTATCAAAAACTGTAATATCAAAAATGACTGCTGAAGAAGTATATGAAAATGCTAATATGTGGGCAACAAAATATGATGCAGAATTAAAAAAATTATTAGAAGATAAAGAATATGCTTTAAAAGTTTTTGGAATAGAAAGAGGAAACAAAAAGCCAAGAAAAGATATTTCAAAATGGTCAGATGTAAAAGAAAATATTTCTTATATGTATGATGAAGAATTTGCAAAAGATGAAAATGAATACCCTTATCAAGTTATAAATGATAAAGAATCAATTTCAAAAATATTAAAATTATATGTAGAAAAATATTATGATGAAAATGATGATAAACAAGCATGGTTTGATAAAATAAAAGAATTAGCTGGAGAAATGGGTTATGCAAAAGAAGTAAAAGAATTTAAAGCAAATCCAGATATGTACAAAGCTCATGTTGGAGATGTAAGTACAGTATTAAGAATAGCTTTAACAAAAAGAACAAATACTCCAGATATGTATGAAATTATGCAAATATTAGGAAAAGACAGAATGGCTCAAAGATTTAACAAAGCTATATAATTTATTATAAAAGTAGAGGAAAATTATGGAATATAATAAATATGAAGTTGGAGATATTGTTAGAACCAAAAAAAAGCATCCTTGCGGAAGTAAATTATGGGAAGTTACACGAATAGGTGTTGACTTTAAATTGAAATGTCAAGGGTGTGGACATATAATAATGTTGCCAAGAGAAAAGGCATTGAAAGCAATTACTAAGAAAATAGAAAAAGAAGAGAATTAATAAGACAACATTTTACAAAATTCAGCATAGTATATAGTATAACATCATAAAAAATAAGGTGTTATATGGAGGTGACTTTTATGGAGCCACAAGAAGTATTTTACTGTAAAGAAAAGAAAGAAAAATGTAATAATAACAAATGCTTCGGTATTGTTACTATTATATTAGCAATAGCTTTAGCTTTTGTCGTAGGATTATTAGTTGGTGCTGCTGCTATAGCTTCAGAAATCTTAGCATCTTTTGCTGCAATAATAGTCTTAGCTGTAATTCTTGCATTACTTTTAATATTATCAATAATAATAATGATTTGTAATAGAAAGAAAGACAAAAAAGAAAAATGCTGTCACTAAAATTAAAAAATAAAAGTTTGGGAGAAATGGTATAGCCATTTTTCCCAAACTTTTTATTTTTTAAATTCTAAATATATTTTTCTATTTCATTCCAAACATCATCCATATAAACTTTTCTTTCAGAAGAGAAAGGAAAAGTAGGAATATCTCCAATAGGGTTTAAAGCTTTTTGTAATTTTGTAGCTTCAGCAGATACTTTAGTAACTGCAATTTTATCAGCTTTATTAGCCAAAATTATACAAGGAAGACCTGAACGAATAACATAATCGTACATTAATCTATCATTTGCAGTAGGTGTATGGCGAATATCAACTAAAAATATTATTAATGCAATTTGTTTTCTATTGAAAAGATATTCTTCAATAAAATTACCAACTTGTTCTTGTTCTTTTTTAGACATTTTACTAAAACCATAACCAGGTAAGTCAACAAAATAGAACTTTTCATCCATATTATAAAAATTGATTTGTCTTGTTTTCCCAGGTTCACTACTTGTTCTTGCTAATTTTTTTCTATTTATCATAGTATTTATAAAACTAGATTTTCCAACATTAGATTTTCCAACTAAAACAATTTCAGGAAAATCATTTTTTGGGTATTGAGCAGGTTTTACTGCTGAAACTTCAAATTTTGGATTATTTATTATCATTTAAAATTTTTCCTCTCTTTTTATTTTTTAGGAACTATTTTTTCAGCTCCACCCATATATGGTCTTAAAACTTCTGGAATTGTTACACTTCCATCTTCATTATAATTATTTTCTATTACAGCGATTAGTCCTCTAGGTGTTGCAACAACTGTATTATTTAATGTGTGTAAGTAATAATTGCCTTTTTCACTCTTTACACGAATTCCTAAACGTCTAGCTTGAGCATCTCCTAAATTTGAGCAACTACAAACTTCAAAATATTTTTGTTGTCTTGGACTCCAAGCTTCAATATCACATGATTTTACTTTTAAATCAGCTAAATCACCAGAACAACAATCTAATTGTCTTACAGGTACATTCCAGCTTCTAAATAAGTCAACACTTAATTTCCACATTTTATTGTACCATTCCATTGATTCTTCAGGTTCGCATAAAACAATCATTTCTTGTTTTTCAAATTGATGAACACGATATAATCCTCTTTCTTCTAATCCATGAGAACCAATTTCTTTTCTAAAACAAGGTGAATAAGATGTCATACATATTGGTAATTCATCTTTTTTAATTAATTGTTCTTTAAATCTTCCAATCATAGAATGTTCAGATGTACCAATTAAGAATAAATCTTCACCTTCAATTTTATACATCATTGCATCCATTTCTTCGAAACTCATAACACCATTTACAACATCACTACGAATCATAAATGGGGGAATAGCATAAGTGAAACCATTATTAATCATATAATCTCTAGCATATGCAAGCATAGCTTCGTGTAGTCTGGCAACATCACCAATTAAATAGTAGAAACCAACACCGCTTGTACGTCCAGCAGATTCTTTATCTAATCCATTAAATCTTGCAATAATATCTGCATGATGAGGAATTTCATAAGCTGGAACAGTTGCTTCTCCAAATCTTTCAACTTCTACATTTTCACTATCATCTTTACCAATAGGAACAGATGCATCCATAATATTTGGAATTTTCATCATTCTTGATTTGATTTCTTCTGAATATTCAGTTTCTAATTTTTCATTTTCTTCAAGTTTAGAATTAATTTCTTGAACTTTAGATTTAATACTTTCAGCTTCATCTTTTTTCCCATTTCTCATAAGATTTCCAATTTCAGCACTTAAAGATTTTCTTTCAGCTCTTAAATTATCTCCATTTAATTTTGCTTCTCTATTTTTTTTATCTAAATCAATTACTTCATCAACTAAGTGAAGTTTGTGGTCTTGAAATTTATTTTTTATGTTTTGTTTTACCACATCAGGGTTTTCTCTTAAAAATTTTATATCTATCATAATTTACCTCCAATTAAAAATATTAAAATTATTATTTTAAATAATCTCTTTCAATATCTTGTACTATTTCAAATCTATGTTTTTGACCTGTTATATTATCAGGTCTATCTATTGGAATTTCCGACAAAAACATTTTTTCAGGTCTTACCCAAAGTTGTCTTTTATCAGCTCTTTCATATAAAGGTTTATATACTACTATTCTTTCTGTTGTTTCTGAATCGTATGCAATATTTTCTACAAAATAATAGTTACCTTTAAAATGGCGATAAACTTTTCCAATTTGTACTTCTTCCATAATTGCCTCCAATATCTATAAATAATACAGATATTATATAATATTTTTGTATAAATATCAATAAAATGTGGAAAAATTCTAAAAAGTAGGGTGGTTTGAGTGAAAGTTTGATGAATTGGGATTTGAATATGTTGAAATT
>OGYP01000060.1_pt1 | contig 45203 bp, 38 predicted proteins | sample 1576571 | NCBI WGS metagenome assembly OGYP01 (sample SAMEA3541559, study PRJEB24748) | human gut metagenome | biome: human gut; feature: human-associated habitat; material: faeces | place: China | collected 2012
AGAAAAGCGCGGAAAGCGCCGCAACGCCGCTCGCCAGAACTACGCAGTCCTCGCCTATAAAAATGAAACTAAAGAAATTACTTTTAACACTAATTGTACTAATACTTTTACTTCCATATCAACAAATAAATGCAGAATCAGAGTCTCCAGATATAACAGCAGGAGCTGCTCTTTTAATGGACAGTAAAACTAGTAAAATTTTGTATTCAAAAAACGAAAATGAAAAAATGTATCCAGCAAGCACTACCAAAATTATGACAGCCATCTTAACAATAGAAAATTGTAATTTAGATGATATTGTAACAGTTCCATATGATGCAATAGCTACAATTCCATCTGGTTATTCAATAGCTGCTTTGCAAACTGGTGAACAACTTACAGTAAATCAATTATTACAATTAATGATGGTACATTCAGCTAATGATGCAGCAAATGTTTTAGCTTTTCATGTTGCTGGTTCAATAGAAAGTTTTGCAACTATGATGAATACTAAAGTTGCAGAATTAGGATTAGAGCATACTCACTTTTTGAACCCAAGTGGGATGCATAATGAAGATCATTATACAACAGCCTATGATTTAGCTAAATTGATGCAATATTGTATGAAAAATTCAACTTTTAGAACAATCGCAGGTTTAAAATTTTGTACAGTACCAGCAACAAATAAATATGGAGAAAGAATTTTTACTTCAACAAATGAACTTTTAACATTAGTAGATAATAGAAATGTTGCTAGTAATTATTATTATAAATATGCAATTGCTGGTAAAACAGGTTATACAACAGAGGCTAAAAATTGTTTAGTTTCAGTTTCTAATAAAGATGGTTTTGAATTAATTTCTGTTATTCTTTCTGTTGGTTTATACCCTAATAATATAAGTGGAAAATTTGTTGAGACAAAATCATTATTTAACTACGGATATGATAATTACACACTTCGTAAACTTAGAGAAAAAGATGCTATTGCAACTCAAGTTGAAGTTGGGAATGGTACAAAAGAAACTAAAAATTTAGACTTATTAATTTCTGATGATATAACTGCTACAATTAAACAATCTGATTTTAATACTGAATTTGAACCTGAAATACAAATTAACGAAAATTTACATGCTCCTATAGCACAAGGTGAAGTTTTAGGAAAAATAACATATAACATTGATGGAATTTCATACTCAGCTGAATTAAAAGCTTCTCATAATGTAGAAAAATCTGGTTTTATCACACTTTTAATTCAAATCATTATGGCTGTTTTAATATTATTCTTGTTATATAAATTGTTATTTGATGGGAAAAATAAAAGAAAAAAATATAATAAAAAATATAGAAATTATTATTATAGATAAATTTATAGATATAGGCAGATATTAAATATCTGCCTATTTTTTATTTAAAATCTTCTCCAATTACTATTGTTATATCTACTTGACTTGATGCTTGTTTATTTGTTGAAATACTTCCTGCATTAAGAACTTGTTTTATATTTTTTAGTTGTTCATCTGTTGCATTCTTTTTATTTGTTATTACTGTTTTTGAAATTGTAGATGTTTTACCAGTTTTCTTTACTGTAAAACCTGCTTCTTCCAATTTTGTTTTAGCTTCTTCTAGTTTTGAAGTATTTCCACTTCCATTTATTAATTCTATTTTTAATTCATCATCTTTTACTGTTGTTGTACTGCTAATAGAATTACTTGTAGTATTTAAGCTATTGGTAATTGTATTGTCTTCTGTTTCTTCTGTACTATCTACATAGAACATAGATTGTATTAATTCAGTTGATAATTTTTTATTTATTACAAAAATGCTTACATTATTTGTATCTTTCATATCTGGTGTTGTTCCTGGTAATGTGGCAGTTTGTAAATTATCTGTGTTGAATTCTACTGCATATGGTATATAGTCTTTTATGTATGAAAGTTCTAAATTTGTTTCAACATTTTTATGAGCTATTTCTAATATTTCTCCAAGTTTAAATATATTTCCTGGTTTTAAAGTTTGTTTTAATAATGCTGAAATAAAATCTCTTTGAGTTCTCATTCTTCCAAAATCATCATTACCATATTCAGATGGATATGTTGACATTACACCATTTTTATCTGGATTACTATGTCTAAACCTTAAAACTTGTTCTGCTTTTTCTCCATCTAATTTTTGTGTTCCAGCCTTTAAGTCTATATGTAGATCTTGTGTTGGATCATCATATTTCATATCTATTGGGACATTAAATTCTACTCCTCCAATAGCATCTACTAATTGTATTAATGCTTCTGTTTTTACAATTACATAATATTTTATATCCAGCCCTGTTATTTCATTTACTGCTTTTAATGTTTTTTCAGGTGTTTTCTCTATATTATATAATGCATTTATTTTTAATGAAGCAGTTGCCTTTGCTGTGTTTTTACCTGTATAAGAGTCTCTTGGGATTGATAATAAATTTGCTTTTTGTGTATTTGGATTATAAGATGCTACCATTATTGTATCTGTTAGCTGAGAGTCTAAATCCGTGCTTACCCCTAATATTAATACTTTTATTTCTGACAAATTCTTTTTAGTGTTTTCATCATGTCCTACTACTGTTGCAAGCATTCCACTTAGACCCCATCCATTTTTATATGTTCTATATGTGAACCATGCTATTCCTAATAATAGCACTATTAAAATACCTATTAATATTTTTTTACCTGTTGATTTTTTAGCTTTTGTTTTTCTTCTATTTCTATTATTTCTTTTTTCTTGACGTTTATTATTCAAAATAATCACTCCTAATTTTTTATAGCCTTAGTATAGCAAAAAAAATAAAAAAACGCAATAAATTTGCGTTTTTTTATTTAATTTTTACAACATTATCATAAACCTCTTTAAGCAAATATGTACTCTCAACATTCTTACTCAAAGAACCATTTGGATTTAATTTTGCAATAGTACCAATTACTAAAATTAAAACAAGAGAAATTATAGCTCCTCTAACTAACCCATATAAAAAACCACCAATTTCATTAAATTGTTTTAATATTGGTAAACTTGCAACAGCATTCGCAAGTGATATAACTATAGAAAGAACTATTTTACTTACTATAAATAATATCAATGCAGTTGCTACATAAACAACGTTAACCGCTATATTTCTGGCTTGCTCTGGTAGCACTTCTTCTTTAACTTGTGAAACTGCATTATCACTGGAATCTTGTATATATTTGTTGTCTGATGTTTTTGAATTTTCATCTATAACATTAGTTGTTTTTTCTAATATCGTATTTTCTATTTTTTCATCAATACTTGTATTTTTTATAACTATATTTCCTACCGGCTTATAAATTATTAATGTTATCACAATTGCAATTATTCCTGCAAATAACTTTGCTCCTAATTCAACTAAACCTTTTTTATATCCTAAAAATGCAGAAAGTGCTACTATTAATACTAAAATTATATCTATTACAATTCCCATATTTTACTCCCCCTTATAAATTTATTAATTCGATTTTGTCTCTATAAACTATTCCAGCCATTGAGCTTGATAAAACAATATTTGTTATTTCTTGTTCTGCTGTGTATTTTTTTACTAGCCATCCACTTGTATTAATGAATTCTACTTCAGCACCTAAATTTAAGCCTATAATGTTGTCATATGTATAAATTTCTTTTGTAACCGCTTCTGTAGTATATGTTGATATATTTTTGTTATCCGGATTTATAATACTAACAATAGAATCTGCGGTAAATAATCCAGATGATTTCTCTTCTAACATCACAGCTGAATTTGAAAGACTAATAGATGTAAAAGAAACTTTTTTATCTTTATTCTCAGAAATCGTTTCAGTTGTTTCATCTGTTTTTATCACATCAATTTTATCTGTATACATACATAATAGCTTATCTTTTTCTTGATATTTTATTTGTGTTATTAAATCTCCTTTTTCACTATTATATACTTTTTTTATAGAATTACTTGGATTATTTTTTCCTTCTTCAATTGACATTACTTTTATACTTGATTGTATTTGTGTTCCTGATGTATCTATTTCAGCTAGCGCAAGATATTTATTATCATTTGATAAAGAAGTTGATACTACTCTTGTTGTTGAAAGTATGTTATTAAATAGCCAATTACCTGTATTATCATATACAGCAACTACAGTTTTATTTATTGTATCTACAATTGTTATTGCCACATAACCATTCTTGTTAACTTCTACTTGTGAAATATTACCTTCTATGCTTTTTTCCCAAGCTATTCCTTTATCAGTAATTAGATATACCTTTTGTCCTTTTTCTTCTGCTATTACTAAATGTCTACCATTTGAATTAAAAATTGGCTTTGTAATTTCAATATTTAATTCATCTTGTTTTTTTCCAGAATTATCATATATAGCAAATTGATTTTTACTTAGAACACCTATATACTTATTAAAGGCATATATATTTTGTGTATCACTTTCATTTAATTCGATTGTTGGTAAATTATTTTGAATTACTTCTTTTCTAAAAATATTTTTATCAATCCATAACCTTACATTTTTATTATTTATGTATATGGCACTTATAATAATTAAAAATAATATTATTATAATTGCTATTATTGTAATTATTACTTTTTTCTTATTTACCTTTTTTTCCTTAGTTTCTTTTGGTTCTTTCCAGAAATCCTTCATAAATAACTCTCCTATCTTTAGTTATTTATGTTATACCAGTTTTTAACCTTTTTTGCAACATTTTTTTAGTAATATTTGTAAAATTTGAATCAGCCCAATTCCGCCCAATATAGGGTATAATAAAGTAACTAATTTTGAAAAACCTATTTTGGAGAAAAGTATTGCACTTATGCAAATAATTATATTTATTTTATTGAATTGACTTTTACTTTTGGATGTGTTTTTTAAGAAGCTCATTCCAAGTGAAATCGCTGTTGTAAGTATAGAAATTAAAATTATTATTCCATAAATTATTTTTATTTTAGGTGATATCTTTTGTATTACATATATAACCGGCATTTCTAATTGTTTTATATCAACATCTATATTAATTAAAAACATATATACAATTGTTAATAATATCATAAAAATAATTGTTGATATTATTGATATGTTTTTAATGTCTCTTTTATCTCTTATATAATCTTTCATTGATATAAGTATTGGTATTAACAAAATACAATTGTAGCTTCCATATATTATACTGTTAATCAGCCAATTTTCCTGATTTTTATCTATTATATAATTATTTATATTTTTTAAACCAAGACCTTTTATATTCAAAAATCCGTACAAATACTATTACTACAATGAGAATAGGAATCAAAAATTGATTTACTTTTACTACCCCTTTTAAATTTGATTGAAAAATAAAGTAACAAATTATTGATAAAATTCCGCTTCCAAGAATACTATTTATGTGTAATTCTTGTTCTAAATATGCTCCAAATCCAGCTATCATAATATAAAATGATATTAATATAAATATATTTATTAATATATCTGCAAAATCTTTTATCTTTTTATTTCTTATCAAATTTTTCAAAAACTCATCATAATTTTGAATATTTTCATATTTTATTATTTTTAAACTTTTATATATAATTAATCCAATTATAACACTAGAAATAATAATTCCTATTAATCCTTTTATTCCATGAGAAAAAAAGAATATATATACTTCTTGCCCAGAGGCAAAACCAGCTCCTATAATTGTTCCAATTATAACACATACTGTTTTTAAAATATTTTTCATAATAAAAAAGACCCCATAATATTTTATGAAAGTCTTTTTTTCTTATTCCTTATTTCTTTCTTTTTCTAGAAATCCATACAACTATTCCAATTAATATTATTAGTATTGGAACTGCTGTTATTATTGCTAAAATAATTCTGTTTTCTTGTTCTGTTGCAGTATATTTTACTGTTCCTGTTCCTTTTCTTACTGTTATGTCTTCTTCTCTATTTGATAAATATGCTATAGAGTTTAAAGCTAAGTCTTTATTTTGTCTGTAAGCTATTATTGGAGTTTGTGATGATTGTGATAGTTGAGCATCTGATGCGAAGTAATTTTCTCCATATATTATTAATTTTGATTTTACTTCTTCTGTTCCATTTTCAGAATTTGCTTCTGTTATTGTTTTTTCTAATTCAGCTCCAACTAGATATGCTTGTTTTTCTTCCCCTTCTTGTGGTTCTTCTGATTGTATTTTGAAGTTACTTCTAAAATATGAACCTTCACTTGTTTTTATTAAATCTGTTTTTGTTACTTTTAAATTGCTTAATGCTTCACTATCAACTACATTTATTTTTGTTGCATTTAAGAAAATAACTCCTGTTGAATTATATATTTTCTTTGTAACATCACTATATTGTATTTCTGGTATAATTAAATCTGGTGATTGTGAAACCATTTTGCTTGTGTCTGTTTCTCTTATTGCTCCAACTTCAAATGGATTTACTCCATATGTTGCTAAGATTTTGTTTACATTTGTATAATCAACTTGATTTGCTATTGCTGAATTTAACCATAAGATGTTTCCACCTTTATTTATATAATCCATAATAGCATTTGTTGCTATGTCATCAAAATCTTTATTTGGTGTTGTTATTACTAATGTATTACAATCATCTGGTACTTTTCCTGTTGATAATATGTCTAAACTTGCTATTTCATTAATTTCATTTTGTAGATACATATTTAAATATTGCATTCCACTTGTTAATGAAAATTGGCTATACCCTGTTAAGAAGTATATTTTTGGAACTGTATCTGCTGTTACTGATTTTATTGCTGCTGTTAATTTTTCTTCAGCTATACTAACACTTTCATAAGTTTCTGAATCATATGTATATAAATCACTTGAAGATAATACTTTATATTTATCTCCATTTTCTACTATAATTCCTTCACTTCCACTTTCAATACCATATTTTTCTACTAAATCTGGTCTATCATTTGCTGTTACAGCTTCAACTGATATTTTATCAGTTACTTTTGTGTATTGTCTTGCTAAATCTAATGTAGAATCATCTTCTGAATACCCTACAAAATATATATTTACATTGTTATTATCAAAATTAATATTTCTTATTTGTTCTTTACTTTCTTCTGTTAATGTAAATAGTTTTTGTTCTGTTAAATCAATTGGTGTTAAATCTAATTTTTGCATACACATTGTTATTCCTATAAATATTCCAAGGATTATAACTACTAATAACAATGTTTTTGAGCCATTTATTAACCATCTCTTTTTTATTATTTCCAAAAATTTGTTATTTTTTTCTTCATGCTCTTTTTTAGTCTTTTTTTCTTTTTTCTCTTTATTTTTCAACATTAACCCTCCTTTATTATTTTACACTTTTTCTTCTTTGCATAACTACTGCTGTTAATAATAAACATGTTATTGTAAATGTTATAAATGTTACTGTATCACCTATATCAATTTGACCTTGTGTATATTTATAAAACATATTTATAAATGAATAACTTTCTAAGCTTGAGTTAAACTCTGGTAATACCCATGTTATTATAAAAAATCCTATTGATATTATACCTGCTATTATTTGATTTTCTGTAATACTTGATGATAACATACCAAATGCTATGTATGCCATAACAAATAATAAAAATCCTAATAATGTTGCAAATGTAGTTGTTAATTTTGGTATTCCATAATGGCATAATATTCCAAAATACATAAATGTACAAATTTCCGTTATTACAACAATTGCAAGTGCTGCAATGAATTTTCCTATTACTATTTTTGTTATGCTAATAGGAGATGTAAGTAGCAATTGTTCTGTTCCATTTTTTCTTTCTTCTGCAAATGATCTCATTGTTAATAATGGAATAATAAATGCTAATACTAATATTGTTGGTAATGAATAAAATATATTTTCAAAATTTACATTTCCATATCCTATTACACTAAAATAAAATGATATACTAAATGCAATTAAAAATACACCTATAAATACATACCCTATTGGTGTGCAAAAATAAGATTTGAATTCTTTTTTAATAACTGCCCACATTATTTTTCTCCTCCTTCTATTAATTGCATAAATGCATCTTCTAATGTTATGTCTGCTTTTTTCATTTCGAAAATTGTTATATTTTCTTTTGCAAATTCTGAGAATATAACTTTTCTTAGGTCTGTATCTCCATTTGCTTCTATTACATATTGTTTTGTTCCGTCTTCATTTTCTTTTACTAATTTTACATCTTTTATTTCTTCTATTTTATCTTTTATTGAGTCCATTTTTTGTTCTAAATCTTCTACTGTTACATATACAGTATTGTTGTTATTTACTTTTTTCTCTAAGTTTTCTGGTGTATCTATTGCAACTATTTTTCCTTTATTTATAATTATTACTTTATTACAAATTTGGCTTACTTCAGATAAAATGTGTGAACTAAATATTATTGTATGTGTTTTTCCTAATTCTTTTATTAACTCTCTTATTTCTGTTATTTGTTTTGGGTCTAATCCTACTGTTGGTTCATCTAAAATTAATATTTTTGGTTCTCCGACTAATGCTCCTGCCATACTAACTCTTTGTTTATAACCTCTTGAAAGATTACGGGTTAGCTTGTTTTCTACATTTTTTAGTCCTGTTTGTTCTATTATTTTTTCTACTCTTTCTTTTCTTACTTTTCTATCTACTCTTTTTAATTCAGCCATATAATTTACAAATTCTTTTACTGTTAAATCTGAATATAGTGGCACTCCTTCTGGCATATATCCTATTTGAGATTTTGCTTTTTTAGGTCTTTTTGATATGTCATACCCTTCTACAAGAATTTCTCCTTCTGTTGGTTCAATAAATCCTGTTATCATGTTCATTGTGGTACTTTTTCCTGCACCATTTGGTCCGTAATAGGCCGATTATCTCGCCATCATTAATTTTAAAACTAATATTGTCTACGGCTGTAAAGCTTCCGTATTTTTTTGTGATGTTTTTTACTTCTATCACGAGAATTCCTCCTTACTTTTGTAATTTTTATTATAATATCATTTTCTTTTTTTAAAGTAAAGTAATTCACAAAGATTTCACATTACGGACATAGGAATTAGCTGTTTTTGAAAATTTTTGAAAATTTTTCATTTTTTGTTTATTTTTTCATTGACATTTTATTTTTTTTGTGCTATTATATTTATTGTTCAATGATTTGGGTCAGTAGCTCAGTTGGATAGAGCACGCGCCTTCTAAGCGCGGGGTCGGGGGTTCGAACCCCTCCTGGCCCACCAATGATTGTAACATTGTAAAAAATCGACTTTTAGAGTCGATTTTTTTATTTTGAATAATTTTTTATTTTTTGTGTATAACTAATAATTATACACTATTTTTATTTGCTTTTTTCTTAAAGTATTATAGTATGACCTTTTTCGACATTTTTCTTGTGTTTCATTTATCATATTACCAATTGGTTCAAATGTCTGCTAACACTTGTTATACTTATAGTGTTATATCTACATAGGAGGCATATAATGGAAAATATATCAAAAGAAATTATTAATAAAGCTTTAGGAAAAGTCGTTAAAGAATATCGTATAAAAAACAAATTAACACAAGAAGAAATCGCAGAAAAATTAGAAATTTCTGCTAAATATATATCAAGAATTGAAAATGGTAGTGGTGGTGTAAAAACTGAAACTTTGGTAAATTATATTAATCTTTTAGGTATATCTCCTAATGTTATATTTAAAGATTTAATAAATAACAAAGATTTAAATTTAGAATTAGAATTATCTGAAAAAGCAAGTAAACTATCAAAAGAAAATGTCCAATTTATAATTTCTGTTATAGATTTATTAGAAAAAGATAAAGAAGACATAAATAAATAAAAAATGGGGCTGTAAAAAGTCCCATTTTTTATTTTTATTCATTCCAAAAAGCTTTATAAGTTTCATATGCTGAGTAAATATCAAATTTACTTGTTACTTCATAAGGAGCATGCATTGAAAGAACTGGTACACCACAGTCAATTACATCTACACCTTTATTAGCTAAAATGTAGGCTATTGTACCGCCTCCTCCTATATCAACTTTTCCAAGTTCTGCAATTTGATATCTTATATCATTTTTCTCTAATAAATTTCTAATCCATGCAACATATTCTGCATTAGCATCAGAAGCTCCTGATTTTCCTCTTGCTCCTGTGTATTTATTCAAGCTTATTCCTTTACCAATAAATCCTGCATTTGCTTTATCTGAAACAGATGCATAAATTGGATCAAATCCTGCATCAACATCTGATGATAACATTTTTGAATAGCAAAATACTTTGTCTAATAAGTTTGGTCTATTTATTTTTAATTTATTTAATATTTCAGAGATAAAGAAATCAAACATATGTGATTCCATCCCTGTATTTCCCATACTTCCTATTTCTTCTTTATCAGATAAAATACAAACTGCTGTATTTTTTACATTTTCTAATGTCATCATAGCTGCTAAAGATGAGTACGCACAAACTTTATCATCTTGACCATATGCAGCAACCATACTAGAATCAAATCCTAAACTTCTTGCTTTAAATGCTGGTATTACTTCTATTTCTGAACTTGATAAATCAGCTTCTGTAATTCCATATTTTTGATTTAATATATTTAAAATATTTAACTTAACTTTTTCTTTAGCTTCTTTATCATCATATGGTATACTTCCAATTAATACTCTTAAATCTTCTCCATCTATTCCGTTTTTTAATTTTTTCTCCATTTGTTCTTGAGCTAAATGTGGTAATAAATCTGTAATTGTAAATATAGGATCATTCTCATCTTCTCCAATATTTACTGTGATTTTTTCTCCATTTGTTTTTACTATAACACCATGTAAGCTAAGCGGTATTGTTGTCCATTGATATTTTTTTATTCCACCATAGTAATGTGTTTTAAAATAAGCAAGTTCTGTATCTTCACAAAGTGGATTTGGTTTTAAATCTAATCTTGGAGAATCAACGTGTGAACCAATAATATGAAGTCCATTTTCAATATTTTCTGTTCCTATAACAGCTAAGTACATACTCTTTCCTCTATTAACAAAAAATACTTTATCTCCAGCTTTTAAATCTTCAAATTCATTAATATCTTCGTAGCCATTTTCTTTAGCCATTTTTACTGCCTCAACAATAAATTCTCTTTCTGTTTTAGCTCTGTTTAAATAATTCATATAATCTTTTGTAAAGCTGAATATCGCTTCTTTTTTTCTTGTATCTACTGTGTCCCATCCGTTTTCTCTTTTGTTAAATAATTTTTCTTTTAAATTCTCTTCCATTTTATCCTCCTTAGTTTAATTTTTTTTAGTATATCACTTTACTTTTTATTTTTCCAGTTTTTTTAGTATTTATTATATTTTTTTGCAAATAATAAAATTACTAATTATTTTTGGAGGTTTTTTATGAATTCTTTATGGTTATCAACTGCTAATTCAAAAAATTTTGAAACTTTAAATACTAGTTTGAATGCTGATGTATGTATAATTGGTGCTGGAATATTTGGCCTTTCCTGCGCTTATTATCTTTCAAAAGCTGGTTTAAAAGTTATAGTTTTAGAAAAAGACTCGATAGGAGAAAAAACAACTGGACATACTACTGGAAAAATCACTTCTGCTCATGGACTTTTTTATAACTACTTGGTTAATAATTTTAATGAAACTTTTGCTCATGATTATTTATTTGCAAATGAAGAAGCAATTTCAAATATAAAAAATATTATAGATACAGAAAATATTAAATGTGATTTTGAATATAAATCTAATTTTATATATACAACTAACAAATCAGAAGTAAATCAAATAAAAGCAGAAGTTGAAACTGTTAATTATCTTGGTTTTCCTGCTAATTTTGCTACAAAAACTGGTCTACCTTTTGAAATTGCTGGAGCTATTCAATATAAAAATCAAGCACAATTTAATGTAATTTCTTATTTAAATGGCTTGTGTAAAGCAATTTTGAATAACAGTGGTAAAATATTCACACATTCTACTGTTATTGATGTAAAAAACACTGGTTCATCTTATATAACTTCAACTTTAGAGGGTAATGTTGAATCGAAATTTGTTGTATTAGCATCTCATTTTCCTTTTTTAAATTTTCCAGGAATGTATTTTACCAAAATGTATCAATCAAGTTCTTATATTATTGGAATTGATACTAAAAAAACTTTGTTTAATGGAATGTATATTAGTTCTTCCTCCCCTATTTATTCTTTTAGAACTGCAAAATATAATGGAAGAAATATTTTACTTATAGGTGGATCAGAACACAAAACTGGAACAGTCGTAAATTATAACGAAACTTATGGAGCATTAGAAAAGTATGCTAAACAACTCTACCCTAATTGCGAAATCTTATTTAGATGGGATACTAGAGATTGCATTACCTTAGATAAAGTTCCATATATTGGTCCATTTTCTAATGCAATGGAAAATATTTATATTGGAACTGGTTTTAAAAAATGGGGTATGACTACTTCTAATGTTGCAGCAAATATAATTACTGATTATATTTTAGGCAATGAAAACAAATATGCTTATTTATTTGACTCAACCCGTATGCAACCAATAAAAAATAGAGTTGAATTTAAAAATATTTTAACCGAATCCGTAAATTCTTTAGTTTTAAATAAGTTTAAAACTCCTAAACTTACTTTTGATAATATATCTAATAATTCTGGTGGAATAATTGAAGTAAATAATCAAAAAGTAGGTATTTACAAAGATACTTCAGGCAATATTTTTGCTGTAAAACCAGTATGTTCTCATTTGGGATGTTTACTATCTTGGAACGATGCTGATAAGACTTGGGACTGCCCTTGCCATGGTTCTCGATTTGACTATATGGGAAAAAATCTTTATGACCCGGCTATTAAGGATTTAGAAAAGTACAATTTATAACAGATTTTTAACTTTTTTAGCATTTTTTGTTGACTTATTTTACTGTTTTTGCTACAATTTGCTTATAAATTCATATATTTATATATTTTTTATTTATGAACTAGATTTCTTCATTCGTGATAATCTAGTTCTTTTTACTATAAACATGTTAAAAGAGGTAAAATTATGAGCAAAAGAAAAAGAAATAATAAAACAAAATATCTAAAATTTATATCATCAATAATATGTTTAGTCTGTATTTTAATTTATGGCTTCATAATGCAAAATACAGAAAATACTAATAATGTAAATGAAAATATCTCACAAAATCAAAATGTAACTTTTGACTTATCTTCAATTCCAGAATATTCTTCAAGTCCTTATGTTGAAATAAATAATAATATTCCATACTTTGAAGAAAAAGACTATACTACTAAGAGTTTTGAAAATTATAGTGAATTAGATGTTCTTGGTAGATGTGGAGTTGCTTTTGCAAATGTATGCACAGAAATAATGCCACCAGCAGGAGATAAACGTGGAGATATAAGTTCTGTAAAACCATCTGGTTGGAAACAAAAAAAATATAATGGAGAATATTTATATAATAGATGTCATTTGATTGGTTATCAATTATCTGATGAAGATGCAAATAAACAAAATTTAATTACTGGAACACGTTATTTAAATGTTGAAGGAATGTTGCCTTTTGAAAATAAAGTTGCAGATTATATAAAATCAAATAAAAACAATCATGTTCTTTATAGAGTAACTCCAATCTTCAAAGGAAATAACCTTATAGCTAGTGGTGTTCAAATGGAAGCTTGGTCTGTTGAAGATAATGGACAAGGTGTATGTTTTAATATTTACTGCTATAACGTTCAACCCGGAATAGTTATAGATTATTCAACTGGTGAAAGTCAAATTTCTGCTAAATAAAATTTATAAAAATCATTGTAATCTTATGTAAAATGATATATAATCACTTCTAGTTTTATTCTTACTACTATTTTTCAATAGTAGTTTCCCTACACAAAAATTTAAAAAGCGAAGGAGTGATTGCATATTGAATTTAGATTTAGTAAATGATTTATTTAATAATTTAAAGGAGAATAAATTCGTGCAAAATTTTATGAAAGAATTATCAAATTATTTAGAAAAAAATTTATCTAATAATAATTTTAGTTCAAATAGTTGGATTGATTTATCAAACGATGATTTAACTATTTTTGATACTAAAATAACTACAAAATTTAGAGATGAAATGTTAGTTGAAAGAAATAATATTTTACAAAATTATGCTAAAAATATTAATGACGCTGATGATATTTTTTACATCTATTCTATTAATTCTAATAATAAAAACTCTTATAATTTATATAATTGTAGAACTAATGAGATTGTTACAAAATCTATTGATGATCTACCTAATGGTTCTAAACTTGGAAGTATTTTGTCTTATAAATCTGGAAGTTTTATTTTAGATAATGAAGCAACCGAGATGCTTGGATATGAGATAGTTTCTATGATTAAAGATAAGATTATTGAACAAAATGAGTTTTTATCTAATAATAGAATTGAAGGCCATATTTACGAAGTTGGCGAAAAGTCTTATGGTCGTGTGTGGTTATATGATTTGAATAGTGTTAATGGTGGCAGTGATGGTATTGAAGAGGTTGAATTTCCCGAGGAATTGTATGATAGAATTGATGGAAATGATAGAGTTGTTTTTAGGGATGGTGAATATCAAATTTTTGAAAATCAAATTTGATAAAGCAAAAAAGTATGTATATTTGCAAATATACATACTTTTTATATATTTTTTTACATCTTTTAACTTTATCTTTTTAAAATTTTATCTAATGTATCTTCTGCCTTCTTTACAAAATAATTATCCTTTTCCATTGGTATTTCAATTTCATCTACTATTTTCTTTAATTTATCTATCGTGTCTAAATTATCATTTGTTTCAATTTCAATTAAAGTATTGCTATTTTCTATAAATTTTAAAGCCAATTCGATTTTATTTTTATAATAAATAACATCATTTTCTTTTATATTCATAATTTCATAATAACCCAATTCATTAAATAATTTTATTGCTGATTTAAAATCTAATATATCACAATTTATTGCTTTTTGACTTATAATTTCTCCTTTTTCATTAATATTTTTCTTTTTAAAAGTTATTTTTTGAATTATATTACCATCATCAACAATATATCTTACAATCACAGCTCTTGATAATATTTCTCTTGTTGTTAGTTGTTCTATATTTAAATCCCCTGGAATTAAATAATAATCATCAAGTGAAAACTTTCTTCCTTCACAAAATCCTTTATTAGTTAATATTTTTATTAATTCATCATTTGAACAAGTAACTTTGATTGTAATTTCATTTTCTTCTTTTACAGACATAGTTGACCTCCTAATTAAAACATTTTTAAAATTATTATACCATAAAAATAATTATATTTTATATAAAAATTAAACTTTTGCTTTTTTTCAATTTTATGATAATATCTACTCATAATTTTTTTACTTCCTTTAGATAAAGGAGTTACTATAGATGTAACTTATTAACAACAGTATGCGTGTCAATTGACAGGAGGAAAAAGTATGTATAAAGCTTGTCATGTTCATACCAAAATCATCTATGCAGGATTATCTTGATGTTTTAGCTCAAAAGAGAGTTGATGAAATTACTTTTACTGAACATTATGATGTTTATGATGTTTTAAAAACCAATCTCAAAACATTAAATGTTGCCGATTATTTTTCAAGTTATCAAAAGATGAAAGAATTAACATGGTCTCCCTTCCCCACATCCTAATATAGAAATAATTAAAAGATATAAGGAGCTTGGCGGTAAGATTATAACAATTGGTTCCGACGCTCACAATTCAGATGATTTATCAAAAGATTTTGATTTGGTTTACGATATTTTGCGTTCGCTTAATATTAAAGAAATTGCAGTCTTTCATACAGACTACCTGATTTTATTAGTATTAAATAATTATTATATCAGGTAATTGAATTTTAACCGGCTCACTAGAACAGTGAACCGGTTTCTATTTTTCAATTTTAATTTCAATAAAAAATAAGCAGTAAATTATATTTACTGCTTAAATATGGTCGAGGCGACAGGGATCGAACCTGCGACCTCATGGTCCCAAACCACGCGCGCTACCAACTGCGCTACGCCTCGAAATATTATTTTTTTGCTTAACGCTTATATATAATAGCACATATTTTAGAGATTTGCAACAATTTTTGCAAATTTTTTTGCAAAATCTTCAAAAACATCTTGAAAATTATTCCAAAAGCAATTATAATATTGTGTATGCACCAGTAGCTTAGTTGGATAGAGTGTTCGGCTACGAACCGGAAGGTCGGGGGTTCGAATCCCTCCTGGTGCACCAAATAATAAAAGTCATACAAATATTGAATTATCAATGTTTCGTATGGCTTTATTTGTTTAAAAGACTGCAATAGTACTGCAATATTCACTATCCTAAAAATCCACTAATTCTAAAATATCTTTTTCTGTTAATTTATCAAACTCAAATGCAAATTCTCTCATTTCATTATACGAATCACTTGATTGAACACTGCATCTAATTGGTAAACCATTATCTTTACTTATATAAATATAATCATTATTTCCAACTTGATAATTATATAAATTTGTAAATCTATAGCATTTAATTCCATTACATGTTGTTTCTTTAATACTAGCAAATAAATAATTTTTTAAATAATCATATGGACTCATCAATTTTAAATAATAACTTGTTGGTGTTATTGGCATAATTGAATTTTTTTCTGTTGAGATACTAACATGATTCTCTCCATTATATATTGTATTTATTTTTGCAACTTGACCATCATAAAATTCTTTTATTATTAATGTATTCTCCCCTGTTTTTCTATTTATATTTTTTAATGTTCTAAAATAAATATTATTATAATTATAAGAATCTATAATAGTAATTTCGTTTTCCGTGTACTGATAATACTTTGAATAATAATTTGTAGATTTTTCATAACTATTTGATTTAGAAATTAAATTATTAATTATTATTGCTTTATTTATTGTTATTACTATTAAAACAAGAACAATTATTATGATTATATATTTTAAAATATTAAATTTTAAATTAAATTTTTTTGCATAGTTAATAAAAATTTTATCATCTTCATTTACTTTATTTTCTGTTTTATAATTTTTTAATAAATCATTACATTCTTCACAGTTTTCAATATGTTTTTCTATAAATTCATTAGTATCATTATTAGTTAATTTTTCTATATAATTTGGTAATAAATCTCTTATAATATTACACTCTTTTTCATTTTTCATAGTAATCCCTCCTTTAAATTTTCCTTACCTCTGAAAAAAGTAGTACGTGCCCAATTTTCGCTTTTATTAAATAAATCGCCAATTTCTTTAAATGATAGATTTCCGTGTATTCTATACAAAATAACTAATCTCGTAGTTTTATCTAATTTTTCAATTTCATTATATAATTTTCTTTTTTCATCATTTAAAATAATATAATCTTCAACAATATAGTAATTTTTTAAATTTTCATTATCGCTTAATGGAATTATATTAATTTTTTTGTTATGTCTAACTTCGTTTAATAAAAGATTTTTTGCTATTTGACAAAGCCATGTTGATATTTTAGATTTATTCTTAAAGGTATGTATTTTTGTAATTGCTTTATAGAATGTTTCTTGAGCTAAATCTTCTGAAATATCTGCATTGTTAGTTAAAAATAATAAATACTTATAAACTAGTTTAAAATAGTCATTATAAATTTTTTCAAAATCATTCATTTTCTTCTCCTTTTGTATATTAGACACTTAATAAGACATTTTGTTACAAATTTTTTATAATATTTTATTATACATTAAAACACATTAAAAATGTTGATTTTTCAATATTTTTAATGCGTTTTGAACTTAACCAATTTGATATTCTATTCTCCCTTTTCTTGTAATAAAAAATTTCCATCATACTCATTTTGTTCAACTTCTTGTCCATTTTGACTAAATAAAATTTCGCCTTCTAGTTTATTGTATTTACTTTTTAAATTTAAATAAAGTACTAATATTGTGCAAAAAGCAATAGCTAAAACAATACTTAAAGTCAATAAAATTTTATTTAATTTATTCATATGTATTTCCTCCTTTTTTCTATATTTAAATTATATCATTAAAAAATAATAATTAATAGTATTTTTATCTAATCTCCGGATTTTCCTCCAAAATTCTCTCTACAATATCATCATTAATACTAAAAGGAACAACATAACCCTCCAATAAATTAGCTTTTTCTTTTAAATTCTCATTAGCAGAATTAACATATATTCTAGATTTTCCCTTACCATTTTTAGCCTCTTGAACCAAATTAGAAACAGGTGAATTTCCATCAAAAGCAATAACTATAGAAGTTCTTCTTTCAAAAATCTCATAATTAAAACTTTTATATATACCAAATTCATCACTTTCTGTAGAAATACAAACTCCATTTAATCTTTTATCTAATAAACGTTCTTTTACTTCTTCAGAAATTGTTTTAGGTATAATTGCATCAACTTCAAACTTTTTATTTATTTCTTTTTCTATATCAAGTATCTCTTTTTCATACCCTTTCATTTGATGACCAATTACAAAATATACTTTATCACTATCTACATTTTGTATTAATTTCTTTAATAGCGCTCTTCCCTTTTCCTCAACTTTTGTATCTCTGTTTTTTGCATTAAAACTTCCACCAGCTATTATGATTGGCATTTTGTCTGTAGGTAATTTTACTATTTTATCTTTTAGGGCTATTTCAGATAATATGTTATTATTTAATCTTAATTTCATTTTATTAGATTTACTTTCCTCTTCTATTTCATCTTCTAATTGTAAAATTGCTTCTCTAATTGTTCTTCCGTTTAAGAATTCTTTAAACTTTTTGCTTTTTTCTTTAAAATATTTTTCTTGATGTTCAATAATTTCATCTTCAACTTTTCTCATTTTCATAAAATCTTCATTTGTTAAACCTAATAAATTTTGCATGGCTAATTGTTCATCAATTGTATCTGTTCCATAAAATCCAAATCCATCTGTTCCTTGTACACATTTAATATCGTTCTCTAAATACCTTTTTAATGGATGTTTTTCAAGCTTACTTAAATTATTTAATCTAACATTTGATGTTAATTGAAATTCAAGTACAGCCCCTGTTTCTTTCATTTCTTCTATTAATTTTTTACCTTCTTCTGTGTCTAAATCTTCAGTATATAAACCATGTCCTAGTCTAAATCTAGGCATCTTTTGCCCTGGCTCTAATCCATCTTTAATACATTGTATTGATTTTTTTACATTATCTCTTAAACTGTCATTTTCTCCTGCATGGATTCTTATGGTATAGCCATTATCTTCTTTTGCTACATATTGTACAATTTCCTTTATTACTGGACTTAATTCTGATATATCATTTATTTCTTCTCCTATAAAATCACTTCCAACAACATAAGGACTTTTTGATACTGCTTTTAATACATTCAAATTTTCTCTTAAATAGTTTTGATTTGTTAAATTGTCTTTTATTATTGTTAATGGTATTCTCCTTATAGCTACTAAAAATCTAATTTTTACACCAGTTTCTTTTTCTATTTGAGGCATAATTTCATCTAATTCTTCTAGTAATTCTATTGCTGGTATTCCTTTTTTAGTTAAAACAGTATCTGCTATTTCAACATAATAAATTCCTTGTCTTTGATATTCTCTTGCAATCCATAAAAGTTTATCTTGTCTTAAATTATTTTTGCAATATGGACTTTCTTTTTGTTTATCTTCTAACATTTTTAATGTAATTGATTTTATATCTTTGTCTGGTATTTGTTTTATTAAATTTGAATTTAATTCTATTTTTTCTTTACTTTCTGTACCCTTTGCAAAAACATATCTATAAATATATAATTTTTCCAAATTTGTAAATACAGCTTGTCCATCTTTTAATATTTCTAGGCTTTTACTTATTTTTTTCAAATTTTCTGTTGCATTTTCTAAATTATTTAATATAAAATCAGCAAAATTTATAAATGTGTTATCATCTATTTTTCTTGTTAAATATTTGCCTTTTAAATCAGAATCAACAAATATTTTTTCAACTTCTTCTCTTTGTTTGTAAATCTCTTCTTCTTGTTTTTCACTTAAAGTTAATCCTAATTTTTTTATATAATATAATGGGTATCTAACTTGATGTACAAGTCCTAATGCAATTAAACAATCAGATGGTAACATTGCATTCATATGTGTATGTAAATCTGTTCTAAATTTTGCTTTTTTTAATATATAAGATTTTACTAATGTTTCGTTTATACTAAAATTATAATTTTTTGTTTGTGACATCAATGTTTTGCTAATTGCCGGAATTGTAGCTTTTATTGCTACTCTTCCATCTTTATAAATATTTGCGACTTTTATTCCACCCATTCTAAAAATATAAACTTCTTCATTGTCTCCATTTATGCTTGCTGGTATTGTTCCTTTTATTATTTTCATGTCTTTTTCATTTTTTATAGTCTTCAAACCACAAATTCTTGCTAAGTTTGTTATTAAATTTCCTGTATTATGGTTTGGTGTCTCTAATATATAAGTTAATTCATCCTCTTTTTCTTCAATTAAATTTACAACTATATCTTTTTCTTTATCTAAATAAAATCTACTTGCAATCTTTGATTTTTCCATTTTTCCCTCCTCATTAATATATTGTTCCATTTTCTTCACTATATCTTTTAAAGGTTTCCAGACATTCTTCTCTATCTAATTGTTTTAAACAAATCAAATCTTTATTATTTCCCTTTAAATAGTCATAAATAATATCATCTCTAAAGCCAATATTTCCTGCATCTTCTTTAGTACAACCATAATATACTTCTTTAATATTAGCCCAAATTATTGCAGATAAACACATTGGACAAGGTTCGCAAGAAGTATATAAAATATAATTTGATAAATCGTAAGTATTTAACTTTTTACAAGCTTCTCTTATTGCAACAACTTCAGCGTGTGCAGTCGGGTCATTATTTTTTATTACTTTATTATTTCCATTTGAAATAATATTTCCTTCTTTGTCAGTAATTATAGCACCGAAAGGCCCTCCCTCTTTATTTTTTATTCCATTATCAGCATTTTGCTTTGCTTTTTCCATATATATATTCATAATCTTTCCTTCTTTCTATTAAAATTATATTATATTTTTGCAAATTCTTCAATTAAAATCATAAATTTACTTTTATTTAATATATTTTTATGAGGTGTTTTTGATGATTATTAAATCTTATAAAATAAATAAAAAACTCACTTCTATTACTTTTTTATTAATAATTGCTGTAACTTTTGTAAGTTATTATTTTTTTAATTCAAAATCTGCTACATCTAATTCTTATATTTTTTGGAATGATGAGCAAAATAAGGTTTCAGAAAATAGTGATTTTATAAAATGGGTAGATTTTAAGATAACTTATGAAGCTTTAGATAAAACTTCTAAATTAGATATAAAATCTCATAATTCTGACTCTAATATCAAATATAATTGGATTGAATTATTAGCTTATTTGGCTTGTAAAAATGGTGGTAATTTTAAAAACTTTAAGCAAAATGATTTAACAAAATTAATAAATCAATTAGATAGTGGTTCTACAATGGAAGATTTAACAAAAAACATGAAATATTATTCTTACTATTATGAAAGTTATTCTGCTGTTTTAGGTGGATTTATTGGTAATTATTCAATAGAAGTCCCTGATGAAAATGGAACAACTCATTTTGAAAACAAGTATGGAATTAAAGCATTCTTACCTATCGCAAAAAATTATAGTTTTAGTCATTATGATGATTTTGGAGCTTCTAGGTCATATGGCTTTAAAAGAACTCACCTAGGAAATGATTTAATGGGAAATATTGGTACTCCAATAATTGCTGTAGAGTCTGGTACTGTTGAACATTTAGGTTGGAATCAATATGGTGGTTGGCGTGTTGGTATTCGAAGTCTTGATGGAAAAAGATATTATTATTATGCTCATTTGAGAAAAAATCATCCTTTTGTTAATGGTCTATGTGAAAGTGCTAAAATTAATGCCGGTGATGTTATTGGTTATTTGGGTATGACAGGTTACAGCACTAAGGAAAATGTTAATAATATTAATATTCCTCATCTTCATTTTGGTATGCAATTAATTTTTGATGATTCTCAAGTGGATGGTAATAATGAGATTTGGATTGATGTTTATAATATTATTGAGTTTTTGCGAAAAAATACTTCTTCTGTTTTTATGAATAATGATGAAACTAAGGATTTTTCTAGGAAATATAATTTTAAGGATTTGGATTAAATTAGGAATGATGATTTTAAAATCCAATACCAAAATATAAAAATAGATTGGTTTACTATATTTAACCAATCTATTTTATATGTATTTTAAATAATCCATATTCAAATATTTATTACTATTATTTTTTAAACTTTTTATAAGTTCATCTTTTTTTGTAATAGCTAATTCATACTCACTTTTATTTATTTTTCCCTTTTCTAATGCTTCAATTAATTCATTTTCATCTAATACTTTTATATTTGTGCCTTGTCTTACTACATCCAAATATAAATCATCGTAGTATATAGATTTTTTTGAATTATCAAAACCATTTTGAAACGTTATATCAAAATAATATAATATTACTTTTCTTTTATCATTCATAAATATTCTTATACAATAATTTTCACGTAATGGTATTATCTCTACAATGTAATAATTTTTATCTATTAAACAAACACCACTGCCAGTATAAAAAGGTTCTTTTAACTCCAAAATATTTTTTACTGAAATATAACAATCATTTTCCTTATCTTCAAAAAAACAATGTTTATATTTGCTAACATCTCTTAAATATGTATTATTTATATATTTTCTTCTATCTAACATTACCTTGTTTCCTCTTGGCTATTATTTCTATCCATTTCATTTTCATAGACTTTTAGTACAGCTAACATCTCATCTATTATAAATTCTCTCTCTTCTGCTCTAGCGTTTTCTCTATTTTCTTCAAGTGTATCTCTAAGGTGTTCATATGGTACATATTCAAGTTTAAAATCTTTTTTCTTTTCTTCATGGTCTAAATTTCTTTTGTTTAAATCAATAGGTTCATCTGTTTCTCCCTCAATAAAATCTATTGTTGTAAAATAATTTCTAGTTGAACCATAATAGTTTTTTTCAAATGATTGAAGCTTAAAAAATGGTGCTGAAAAGTTACCTAATCTCATGGAAATACCAGCTTCTTCTTTTATTTCTCTTTGTGCTGTTTCTAATGGTGTTTCATTTCCCTCTATATGTCCGCCTATAAAATTATAAACTCCATTTATTTTGCATAACAGAACTTCATCTTTAGAATTGAATAATAATACTTTCACTCTGTGTTGCTCTCTGTCTATGTCGTTCATAGTTAATTTATTTGGGTTCAAAGTTACTATTTTCATTTTCTCCTCCTTAAAGATTGAAACTTTTTTTATTATAAAACATTTCGAGTGTATTGTCAACATAATTTGCCTTTTTAAAAACATTATGTTATAATATTAAAAGTTTACTATAACTATTCATTAATGAAAGGAGTTCGTCATGAGCAATATAATTATTATTAAGAAACACCCTCGGGAACTACATGACTTACAGGAGTTTTTTTGTTTGTTAACAAAGCAATGTAATAGCAACTGTGCATTTTGCATTGAACGTAAAGTTCATACTGGCGGTTTTATAAACAAAGAAAACTTTGTTTCCAGTGTTAATTTTGCAAAAGACCATGGGCTTTGCAATTTCTTTTTGCATGGTGGAGAACCTACTATGCATCCAGACATTGTTGACTTTGCCCGTATTGCAAAAAATGTAGGACTTACCGTAAAAATGTTTACAAACGGAAAAAAAGTTGAAGTTCTTAGACAGTTAGATGGAATTGTTGATGAGTTCAAAATCTCATATAGAGGTAGTGAATCTTTGCAGTTCATTCAGTCCGAATGGAAAACTAAATTAGCACTTGAAGTTCTTGTAACAGAAAAAGATTTTCCAACTTTGGATTCTTTGCTTACCTTTCTTGCATACGCAAGAAATAAAACTGGAATGAGTGTATATGCTAATACAATGAACCCTGTTAATCAGGGGGCTTATGATTTACAGTATGTTTCCTATTTAGAAGAACTCTTTTTGAGTACACCTATTGATGAAATTTTCTGTACTTCTAATAAAGCAACATTTACCCTTCCAGATGGAACAAGAGCCAGACTTGGCAATAAGTCTTTAAATCCTAGTCATCTGAAATTTAGCATGACACCTGACGGAGTAATTCATGATCACTTTGAAAGACACTTTGAAGTAATTGAACACAATTCTGTTTTAGATGAAAAACTGTCATTAGCTGATGAAAAGTTAGAACAGTTAAGAAATCTTTAATTTTTATCTCCAAAATCTTTCAAAAGGCAGACTCTTTGAGTCTGCCTTTTTCATTTTTTATTTATATTTATATAAGTACAGATGTAACATGAATCGGAATAACCTGTTCTTTTAAAATTTTTTGAGTTTCATTAAGAATTCTTACATCATCATCTATTAAAATTGCTATTTTCCCTTCAGTAATATCTGATTTTATGTATTCGCCTTTTATTTTATTAATATTCAATTCGTCATATTTATTCTCTTCTTCTGTGAAAAAAATTCTATTTTCATTATTTATAAATGGCATATTTATATCTAGCCATTTATTTTTTTCCTCGGTCATATTATTATTTCTTGAAAAGCTTAAAATCTTTATTTTTAAATCTGGATATATTATATGTATCTTTGTTATTTTTTCAATTACTGGCTTTATTGGCTTTTTTCTTATATAGTTTCCTCTCTGTGTAAAACTTTCTTCCATATCAAATAGAAGCTCAATAATTGTTCCATCCATATCTAAATAAATCTCTAACTCTTTGTTGCTTTCATATATTCTTTTTACCATCTCTATAAAATTCATTTATCATCCCCTCTTATTCTTCAGTAGTACTACTTAATATTTTTAATATTGTTATTAGAATAGATAATTATCTACTAACTATCTGCTCCAAAACTTGTAATTATATTTACTTATCATACTGTGAAATTTCTTTTATAACCTTACAAGGATTTCCAACTGCCACACTATTTGATGGAATATCTTTATTTACAACACTTCCTGCACCTATTACAACATTATCTCCAATAGTTACTCCTGGAAGTACAACTACATTTCCGCCAATCCATACATTATTTCCTACTTTGATAGGCTTTGCATATTCTAATCCTTTATTTCTAGTTTCATAATTCAAGGGATGCCCTGCTGTATAGAATCCACAATTAGGTGCAACAAAAACATTATCACCAAACTCTACCTTTGCACCATCTAATATTGTACAATTATGATTCATATAAAAATTTTCTCCAACAAAAATATTATAACCATAATCACACCAAAAGTTCTGTTCAACTATTATTTGATTTCCTGTTTTTGCAAATAATTCTTTTATTATTTTGTCTTTACCTTCAAAATCTGATGGCTTTAAATTATTATATTCAAAGCAGATATCTTTAGCTTTATATCTATCTTTTATTAATTCTTTATCATAGTTAGCATCATATAATTCTCCTGCTAGCATTTTATCTTTTTCTGACATGTTTTTCCTCCTACATAGCAATAAATTACTATTTTATTATTATAGTTTTTATCAATTTCTCTTGACTTTTTATTTATAAATATCTTATAATAAATATAGGAAATGACAAATCCACAAACGTGGATTTTGCCGATATAAAGATTTAATAAACCATTAGCTCGGCCAAGCAGAATGGTTTATTTTTTTATTTATGTAGTTGCTTATTGATCCAGTTCTTATATAGAACCGCTGTCAAGGCAACGTTTAATGTTAAAGATAATATTAAAGATATTACAAAAACTAGTATTACTTTAACCATAAACATCACCACCTCTCCTACGATATTTCGTAAAATTTAGGTGGCAAAACCACATCTGTTTATTATCATTTCCTATGTTAATTATTTTACTATATTACTTTAAATTTGTCTATAACTTTATAAATATTTACCAATAAATTTATTTGATTTTGAATCGACTTGTACTTAATGCTCCTAAAATATTATTGAATCTTGTGCAAATTTCAATACTTGATTTTTTCATTTTATCACATCAACATTATTATTTTTTACTATTGATTCTAATTGAGTTATATAATTATCAGCTTCTTGCCTAGATTTAAAAATAATTATATTACATTTTTCTTTATATTTATTTAATAATTCATAAATTTGTGGTAATTTTTCATTAGCAAATTTAACAATACTTTGTTCAAAATTTGCATCTAATTCTTTCTCTATCCATGGTAAATCATCTCTCTTTTTACCAATACGTGATTTTGCTCCTTCTAAACAAATTTCAGTTGGAAAATCTAATAAAAACACTGTATTACATTCTTTTAATCTCATTTCTAATGTTCTTTGATAATTTCCATCTATTATCCAATCATCATTTTGAAATATATTTTTAAATTTTTCTTCAAGTTCTTTCTTAGTTATATGTGTACCATCTTTTTTGTGATATAACATATCAATGTGATATACTGGCAAGTGCATTACATTACTTAAATTTCGTGAAAACATACTTTTTCCTGCACCAGGACACCCAATAACAATTATTTTAGGCATATTTTATTCCTCCTCATAAAATATTAAGTATTTATTTAACTTTTTTAACAATCTTGCATTTGTAATTGTTGTTTCAGTTTTAATTTTTAAATCCATAATACCCTCTCATTTTTTATTTATAATTATTTTTAATTATACTATTTTTTCACTCTCTCTTAATTTTTTATCTATTTGCTCTATTGATATTGGTCCCTCTCTTAATATTTTTATTTCATCAGAAGTACAATCTACAATAGTACTACCTTTAGAAAAAACAACATTTCCTTCCATCATCCCATCTAACATTGGACAACATTTCTCTATTTCATCTAAATTAGTACATTCCTTTTCCCCACTTTGGTTTGCACTTGTCATAAATACAGGACATCCTAATTTTAAAATTAGATTTTCTATTGATTTTGATGTTGCCATCCTAATTGCAATAGTATCTTTTCCATTTGTCACATATTCTGGTAAATTCTCATTTTTCTTTAATACTAATGTAATTGGTCCAGGCATAAATGCTTTAATTAATTGTTCTGCTCGTTCATTTACAATAGATATACTTTTTATTTGTTTTTCATTTGCACACATAACTGGAAATGCTTTATTAATTGGGCGTTTTTTTACCTCTATCAATTTATCATGCGCTATCTGTGAATTTATTCTAGCACAAATACCAAAAACAGTATCTGTTGGAACGCTGATTACTCCATCATTTTTTAATATTTGAACTAATTTATCAATTTCATTTTGTTTATATATTTCTATCATCTTATTTTCCTCTTTTTCATAATGCATTATAATCCATAGTACAAAATAATTCAATAAAAAACTCATGTTAATATTATAAAAAATAAATTCATAATATTAAGTTACTTTTTTCCGCAATACAACCTTAACTACTTTATTAACTTTTCCTCTAGTAATATTAAGTTCTACAGCATCTCCTACATTTTTTGTATAAATATACTCCCTCAAATCATTCATTGTATTAATTTCTTTGTTATCAACAGTATTAATAATATCACCCTCTTTTAATTCAGTATTATATGCCGGTCCATTTTTATTAATCTGAGCTACATAAATTCCTTTTGTAAATGTAATAATATTATTATCTAAATATGGTATAACATCTTTATCATACACATAAATCCCTAAAGTTGGTTGTTCAAATTTTCCTGTATTTTTAAAACTCTCAATCACACCTTTAACAACATTTATTGGAATAGCAAAACCAATCCCATCAGCTGAAGAGATCTTTACTGTATTAATTCCTATAACTTCCCCATTTGGATTTATTAGAGGACCACCACTATTTCCCGGATTAATTGTTGCATCTGTTTGTATTAAATCTGACATATATGATGTACTATTATTTTCCTCTAATTTTATACTTCTATTTTTGGCACTTATAATTCCTGATGTAACTGTTCTTCTAAACTCAAATCCTATAGGATTTCCTATTGCATATACATTTTCTCCTACTTTTATTTTACTTGAATCTCCTAAGTTAATAGTTGAAAGATTTTTTGCATCAATTTTTGTTAATGACAAATCTAAGTCAGAATCACTCCATACAACTTTTCCCTCTTGTTTTTTTCCACTTTCTAAGGTTATATAGCATGTACTAAACTTACTCCCTGTTACGTGTTCATTGCTAAGAATGTAGCCATCTTCTGTTACTATAATTCCTGTTCCTATTCCTAATGCATCTTCATTGCTAGTTGAAAATATTGAGTTTCCATTACTTTTTAATTTTGATATTCCTACAACACTTCCCATTGCTTTTTCTAACATAGTTGAAATTTTTTCGCTGTTTTCTATTACGTTTTCCACAGTTTGTTCATTTGCTGTGGAAATTGTTCTTTCTGTTTTGTAATCTGCTTGATTTATTTCTATATTTGCATATGTATTGTATAAAAATATTATTATTATAAATGTAATTGCTATAATAAGTGCTGATTTTATTATTTTTTTAACTTTATTTTTCTTTTTTCTTTTTGACATTTTTATCACCTTATTTTTATTTTTGACTAATTTTATTTTTTTAAACAATAGTATTTTTATTTTTTTATTTTGCTTTTCTCCAAATATTTACTTTTTCTTCCATTTTTCTTGCTTTTTGTACTTTTTAATTATATAATGCTTTTAATAAATTAAATTTTTTTATAAAAGGGTGAAATTATGGAAAATAAGGATGTTTACGAATTAACAAATCCACAAAAATCTATATGGCTTACAGAGCAATTTTTTGCTGGATCAACAGTTAATAACATTTGTGGAACTGCTAATATAAATAATAAAATTGACTTTAATCAATTAGAAAAAGCAATTAATATTGTTATTAAAAACAACTCTAGTTTTTTGATTAATTTTTCATACAGAGATGGAAATTTAACGCAATATATTACAGAATATAAATATTTGAAAATAGAAATTATTGATATAAAAAATATAGATGAAGTAAAAGATATTGAAAATTCACTTATGAAAAAAGTATTCAATATTCAAAATAATTATTTATTTGAATTTAAAATTTTTAGATTGCCTAACTCTCATGGTGGATTTATATTAAATATTCATCATCTTTTGGCTGATTCATGGACATTAGGCTTAACTTGCAAAAAAATAATTAATGCTTATATTGCTTTAATTAATAATGATACTCCATCAAATTCAGATTATTCAGATTATTTTGAATTTTACAATAATGAAAAAAATTATCTTAATAGTACAAAATTTGAAAAAGATAAAAAATATTGGCAATCTGTTTTCTCATCAGTTCCAGAAGTTGCCCGTATTCCTTCTGAAAATAAAAATTTGTGTGATGATATAGAATGTTTAGCTAAAAGAAATACTTATAAAATTAATAACGAAACAATGAATTCAATAAATGCTTTTTGTAAACAAAATAAAATTTCTGTTTTTAATTTTATGACTGCAATATACTCTTTATATATTAGTAGGACTACCGGTTTAAAAGATTTTGTGTTAGGAACACCTATATTAAATAGAACTAATTTTGTAGAAAAAAATACTACAGGTATGTTTGTTAGTACTGTTCCATTACGTATAAATTTAGAAAATGTTGATTCTTTCACCGAGTTAACAAAAGATATAGCTACTAACAATATGTCTATGCTTAGACATCAAAAATATCCATATGAATTAATTTTAAAAGATTTACGTAATAAACAACCAAACTTACCTAATTTATATAATATTTTAATTTCTTACCAAATAACAAAAGCTGTTACTGAATGTGAATTAAATTATACTACAAATTGGGCTTTTAATGGTAATTGTGCTGATGATCTACAAATTCATATTTTAGACATAAACAGCACTGGTGAATTAAATATATTTTATGATTATAAATCTGCATTATATACCTCTAAAGAAATTGATGATATTCATAATCGTATATTGTATATAATTAACCAAATTTTAAGCAATGATAACTCATTGTTAAATAATATTGAAATTGTTACAAATGAAGATAAACAAAATTTATTATATGAATACAATAAAAAATTAGAATATAATATTCCAAATTCTATTATATCTTTAATAGAGGAGGTCGCTAATAAAAATCCTAATAGTATAGCAATTGAAACAGATACAGAATCAATAACATTTAAAGACTTATTGCAAAAAGTAAATAAAACTGCAAATTACATTTTAACCAACTATAATTTATCAGAAAATTCTAATATTGGTGTATTTACTTTTAGAGAAATAGATACAATTATATCTATATTAGCAATTCTAAAAATTAATTGCACATTTATACCTATTGATCCTGAATATCCAATTGAAAGAATTAAATATATGATAGAAACATCAGAATTAGATTATATCATTTGTACTAAAAAATTTAATAAAATTTCTTTTGATAAAATCTCTTTGATAAATATAAATTCTAATTTAATTGATAATTATAGTCCAGATATAACAAAAACATTTAATTATAACAGAGAAAATAATTTATATATAGTTTTTACTTCAGGTTCAACAGGCAAACCTAAAGGAATTGGACTAAAACATAAAAATATGATAAATCTTATTTTTGATGAACTTTATAATAGTAATACATTCGAAAATATACAAAATAAAAAAATATTACAATTTGCTACTATGAGTTTTGACGTTAGCTATCAAGAAATATTCACATCTTTGTTAAGTGGTGGTACTTTGGTTTTAATTAGTGATTCAACCCGAAAAAACATGAACGAATTAACAAAATATATAGCTGATAAAAAAATAAGTATTCTTTTTATACCACCTGCTTATCTAAGACTTTTGGCAGAAAGTAATTCTAATATTGAGTTAATCTCAAAATCAGTAAAAGTAATAATTACAGCTGGTGAAGCACTTGTTATAACAAATGGTATTAGAAAATTATTATATAACGGAATAAAATTATATAACCACTATGGACCTGCAGAGACTCATGTTGCAACTACATTTTTAGTAGATAAAAACTATACAAATTCAACAGTTCCTATTGGAAAAGCTATTTCAAATTCAAGAATTTATATTTTAGATTATACTAATAATCTTTTACCTAAAAATTCGATAGGACAAATCGCAATTTCCGGAGATTGTGTTGGAAATGGATACTGGAAAAATGAAAATTTAACTAACGAGAAATTTTTAAATGATAAATACTTTGAAAATAATATAATGTATTTAACTGGTGATTTAGGTTATATTGATCATTCAGGGCTTATTCATTACATAGGTCGTTCTGATTTTCAAGTAAAAATTAATGGTTTTAGAATAGAACCTGATGGAATAACAAATGTTTTATTAAAATATCCTTATATAAAAACTGCAACAACTACAATAAAAGAACATTTAGGTAAAAAATATATTGTATGTTATTACACTAGTACAAACAAAAATTTAAATAACGAAGATTTAATTAACTATTTAAAAAAATCATTACCAGATTATATGATACCTGCTAAGTTAGTTGAATTAAATTCTCTTCCATTAACAATAAATGGAAAAATTGATAGAAAAAAATTACCCGATGTAGATTTTTCTATGTCTACACAAAAAATAGAATTAGCTAAAACAAGTACAGAAAAAGAGCTCATAAAAATATGGAAAAATATTTTTAAAATAGAAGAAATAGGTACTAATTTCAGTTTCTTTGAACTAGGTGGTGACTCTTTGCTTGCAATAAAATTACTTTCAGATATAAAAGATATATTTAATGTTGATTTGAATATATCTGTAATATATTCAAATACAACAATTAGAGAATTGGGTAAAATTATAGATTCTTCTATAAAGAATTCAATAAAAATAACAAAACAACCCCAAAAAGATTATTATCCATTATCTAATGCCCAAAAAAGAATTTACTACGCAAGTAAAAGTTCTGTAAATCCTCTAGTATATAATATTTCTGGTGGCTTGTTAATAAAATCATTATTAAAAGAAGAAAAAATCAAGCAAATCTTTAATATTTTAATAAAAAAACATAGTGCATTTAGAACATATTTTAAAATTGTAAATGATGAACCAGCTCAATTTGTTTTGGATTCTTTAAATTTACAAATAAAAACTTTTATAGATGGTGATATAAATATAGAAAATTTAATCAACTCTTTTCCTAAGAAATTCGAGTTTGAAACAGCTCCTTTACTTAGAGTTGAAATACATTATATAAACAATGAACAAACATTATTATTAATTGATTCACATCATATAATTTTAGATGGATTATCTTTAAACATTTTAGTATCTGAATTTTGTAAACTATATAATGATGAGTCAATTGAAAATGAAAAAATAGAATATACAGATTATACTTTATTTGAATGTGAATTTAATAAAAGTAAAAGATTTGAAAATATTGAAAATAATTGGTTAAATACTTTTAAAGATGTAGATATTCCCGTAATTAATTTACCTTATGATTTTCCAGTATCTCAACAAAAAAACTATAACGGCAATACTTTAAACGCAAGAATTTCAAAAGAATTATTTAAATCTCTAGAAAATATTGCAAAGGAAAATTCAGTATCCACATATACATTATTTTTAAGTGCGTTTTATGTATTACTTTATAGATATACAGGTCAAAATCAAATAATAGTTGGAAGTCCTATCTCAGGAAGATTTGACTCATCAATAAGTAATACTATTGGTATGTTTGTTAATAATATTCCTTTACTAACAAATATAGATAATGATATTAAATTTATTGATTTTATGAATATAGTTAAAGATACTGTTTTAAAAGCTATGGATAATCAACCTTATCCATATGACATTTTAGTAAAAGCTTTAAAATTAAATGCTAATACCTCTTTATTTGATGTAATGTTTACATATCAAAATGAATTTGAAGATACTCCAAAAATAGAAAATAATTCTTTAGAGGTAATATATTCAAATACTAAAACATCAAAATATAATCTATCTTTGGAATTTATTCCTAAAAGTAATACTTTAAATTTGGAATATAATACTGATTTATTTAAAAAAATTACTGTTACTAATATTTTAGAACATTACATATCAATTTTAGAACAAATATCAAATATGCCTGATATATTAATTTCTAAAGTTAATATGATAACAGAAAAAGAAAAAAAATTACTATCAAATTTCAACAAAACAGATGGAGAAATTAATAATGATACCGTTGCGGATTTAATTGAACGTCAAGCAAAACTTCATCCTGATAATATTGCGATAATTTGTGAAGACAAATTTATGACATACTTAGAACTTGATAAAAAATCTAATAGTTTAGCTAATTATCTGGTTAATAATGGTATTAAAGCAAACGATATTATATGTATAATGACAAACCGCTCTTTTGAAACAATTGTAGCAATGGTTGCAATTCTTAAAGCTGGTGGTGCATTTTTAAATATTGACCCTACTTATCCGATTGATAGAACTAAATATTATATTGAAAGTAGTAAAACTCAATATGTACTTACTCAAAAATCACTAAAAGATAAAGTAAAAGAAATTCCTAATTGTGTTGAAATTGATTTACAAGATAACCCTATATATAATGATAATTTTAATAGACCTAAAGTTAATATAAATATGCAAGATTTATCTTATATCATTTACACATCTGGATCTACTGGTATACCAAAAGGTGTAATGCTAAATCAAGTTGGACTTACAAATATGGCAAAAGCAATGACTAAAGCCTTAGACTATCTTCATGATGGAAAAGTCCATACACTTCTTTCCGTTACATCAACACCATTTGACATTTTTGTATATGAAATAATAGTGTCTTTAACACATGGTCAAAGAATAGTTATGGCTAATAATGCTGAACACAGAAATCCCAAATTACTTGATAAGCTTATAAAAAAATACAATACTGATGTTATGACTGTAACACCAAGTCTTATGAAAATTTTATATGATAATAGAGAACCAGATTCCTCTTTATACTTAGTAAAAAATATGGTATTTGGAGGAGAACCTTTACCTGAAAAATTTGTTAAAGATTTAAAGGCCTTAGCAGATGACATAACTGTATTTAATATATATGGACCTAGCGAAATTACTGTATTATCAAATGTTCAAAATTTAAATGGCGAAACTGAAATCACAACAGGTTCTCCTATTATGAATACCCAAATTCACATTCTTGATAATAATTTAGAACCTCTTCCAATTGGTGTTGTTGGTGAAATTTATATATCTGGTATACAAGTTGGAATGGGATATTTAGGTAATCCAGAACTTACTCAACAAAGATTTCTTCCAAATAAATTTGGAAATGGAAAAATGTATAGGTCTGGCGATATTGGTAGATGGACCTTTGATGGAAAAGTTCAATGTTTAGGCAGAGTTGACCATCAAATAAAATTACGTGGTTTAAGAATAGAATTAGGCGAAATAGAAAATAAAATTGAACAAATTTCTGGAGTATCTGCATCTGTTGTTAATAAATTTTCTATAGATAACAATGAATTCTTATGTGGTTATTATGTGACAGATGGATCTATTGATGTAAATGAACTAGATGTTAAAAATTATCTTAAAAAATTTTTACCTCATTATATGGTCCCTAGCTACATAGTACATTTAGATAAAATGCCATATACAATAAATAGAAAAATTGATAGAAAAGCATTACCAATCCCAACTTTAAAAGATAATAACTTTAAAGAAGAAAATCCTGATAATTTTTCTTCAGATGAAATGAAGTTATTACAAATTTGGAAGAACATACTAAAATTAGATAATATTTCTTTAACAGATGATTTCTTTGATATAGGTGGAGATTCTATTTCAGCAATAAAAATGCAAATTGAAGCCTTAAAATATAATTTTAATTTTGAATACTCTGATATTTTTGCACATCCTACAATTAAAGAATTATCTTCACTAAAACATACAGAAGCAGTTATTGATAATTCTTTTATGACAAATTATGACTATTCAAAGATTAACTCTGTGTTAGAAAGAAATAAATTAGAAAATATATCAACTATAAATAAATATTATGTAAAAAATATTTTATTAATTGGTTCTACTGGATATCTTGGAATTCATATATTAGATTCTTTCCTAAAAAATGAATCTGGTATAGCATATTGTTTAGTTAGAAGAAAAGATAATATAGATCCTTTAAATAGATTATTTAAAAAAATAATTTTCTACTTTGGAGAAAATTATTGGAATACCTATAAAAACAGAATTAAAGTTATTGAGGGAGATATAACACAAAAAAATTTAGATTTAAATACTAATGATTATAATCTTCTTAAATCATCTATTTCAACTGTTATTAATGCTGGAGCACTTGTAAAACATTTTGGAAATGCTGAATTATTTAACTCTATAAATGTTATTGGAACACAAAATGTTGTAGATTTTTGTAAATTAGAATCAAAAAGATTAATACATATATCAACAATTAGTGTCTCTGGAAATGGTGAAAAAGATGAAACAATAATAGAAACTCCTGAAAATATCAATACTAAAAAAATATTTAAAGAAACATCTTTATATATTAATCAAAATATATCTGGTGTTTATACTGTTAGTAAATACAAAGCAGAATTAATAGTTTTAGAAGCAATATATGATGGTTTAGATGCTCAAATTTTAAGAATGGGAAATATAACTAACCGTTATTCAGATGGCTTATTTCAACAAAATGTTGAAGAAAATGCCTTTGCTAAAAGATTAAAATCATTTATTGAAATTGGAGCTTTTCCTGATTATTTATTACCACACTCATTAGAATTAAGTCCTGTTGACTTATGTGCTGATGCTGTAATAAAAATATTAGAATATAACAGTTTCTGTAATGTTTTTCATATTTATAATTCAAAATTAATGCCTATAAAACTTTTAATAAAATGCTTAAAAAATATGGATATAACATTAACAGCTGTAACTGATGAATTAATGTCTAAAATTTTAAGTGGAATTTTAAATGATGATTCAAAAAAAGACACTTTATCTGGAATAATTCACGATATTGATTCTAATATGAATTTAATATATACTTCAAATATAAGAATCAATTTTGATTTTTCAGAAAAATATTTAAATAAAATCGGTTTTTACTGGAAAGATATTGATAAAGACTATATTATTAAATATATGAATTATTTTAGAAAAATCGGTTTTATTAAATAAATTATACGGAGGTTTAATTATGCAAACAATTAACTTATCATTTATATTATTATTAATATCTACATTTTTATTAATATTTATACTTAATTTTATACTTAGAAAAAAACCATTAACACAATTACAAATTTCATTTTCTTCTGTATTATTTTGTGCATTAATTTTAGATATAGGTGTACTTGTGCAAAATGTATGTTATAAATATTTTCAAATGGACCCAAGTCCATTTGAAAATTTCATATATATAGGAACTTGCTTTTTACCAGTTTGTCTTTTTTTTACAGCTCTTATTTTTATAAAAACAAAAATATACTTTAAAAAATCCTATTTATCATTATTTATTATTCCTATTTTAACTTTAATTATGGTTTGGACAAATAATTACCATCATTTATTTTATAAAAACTACTCTCTAAATTTAAGCGAGCAAACATATGGAATATACTTTACTGTTCACACTATTTACACTTATGGTCTATTATTTATAAGTATGGCAATAATTCTTATGGCATCCAAAAAGAATTCTGGATTTTTTTCAAAACAATCCCTTTTGATTCTTGTTGGAATTTCTATTCCATTATTAGTTAATTTACTTGGCTATTTGGGAATAATTGATATAACAGTATTTGTTACTCCAATATCTTTTACAGTAGGAATATTATTTTTTGCTATTTCTATATTAAAATTTAATTTTTTAAGTATTGCTCCTATAGCAATTCAAAAAATAGTAGACAGAATTTCAGATAGCTACATAGTATTAAATGATGACGGAACAATAACGGACTTTAACCAAACCTTCTTAACATCATTCCACATCAAGACATCAAAAGACTTAAGAGGGCAAAACTTTGAAAGTTTTCTAAAAGAACACGACCTATATTTAAATTTAAAAGAAATAAAAAAAGCATTACCAAAAGTCAAAAACTCAGAAAAAACTGTATCATTTGACTTATACATAAAAAAAATAAAAAAACACTTTCACATAGAAATAAACTCAATATTATCAGAAGGCGCATCATTAGGAACACTAATACTATTTAAAGACATAACACAACATATAGAAGATATGCAAAAAATAAAAGATGTCCAAGAAACCCTAATGGAAAGTGAAAGACTATCATCCTTAGGACAACTAATTGGAGGAATAGCACACAACCTAAAAACACCAATAATGTCAATATCAGGTGCAGCAGAAGGACTAACAGACTTAGTAAAAGAATACGATTCATCAATAGATGACCCTGAAGTAAATAGTCAAGACCACCACGACATAGCAAAAGATATGTTCTCTTGGATTGAAAAAATAAAAGAATACACAGAATATATGTCAGACATCATAACAGCAGTAAAAGGACAAGCAGTTACACTATCAGAAACAGAAAATGTCTCATTTGATTTAGACGAACTTGTAAAAAGAGTTAATATTTTAATGAAACATGAATTAAAAAGTGCAGTTATATATTTAAATATTCATATGAATGTTGATAGCAAAACAACTATTCATGGAGACGTCAATAGCTTAGTACAAGTTATTAATAATATGATTTCAAATGCAATTCAAGCATATAATGGTAAAGAAGGAGAAAATATAGATTTAATATTAGAAAAACAAAATAATAATCTAATTATTTCAGTTAAAGACTATGGCTCTGGATTACCAGAAAAGGTTAAGAATAAGTTATTTAAAGAAATGATTACAACAAAAGGAAAAAACGGTACTGGTTTAGGATTATATATGTCATATTCAACAATAAAAGCTCATTTTAACGGAGATATCACATTTGAATCAGAAGCAAATAAAGGTACAACTTTTAATATAACATTACCATTATAAGGTATTTTATAAACAACAAAATTAATAATATTTTGTTGTTTATTTTATTTAAAACACTTGATTTTTATTAAATTTATTAATATAATGGGAGCACAATTAAATATATTATAGTAACCACAGAGGTGATTAGATGAGAAAAGGATTACAAAATTTACAAACAGAAGAAGAAAAAGCGAATGCGCAATATAAAATACTTGCTGTTGATGATGAAGAAGGAATTATAGATTCTTTATCAATCTTTTTAAAGAGGTCTGGTTATAATTTTACAGGTGTTACAGACCCATTAGAAGCTATCGAAAAAGTCAAAACAGAACACTTTGACATGTTAATCTTGGACTTTATTATGACTCCTCTTCATGGAGATCAAGTCGTAGAAGAAATAAGAAAATTTAATAAAGAGCTCTATATTTTGTTACTTACTGGTCATAAGGACTTAGCTCCACCATTGGAAACTATAAGAAGATTAGATATTCAGGGTTATTGTGAAAAGAGTGATAAATTTGACCAATTGTTATTATTAATAGAATCTGGTATAAAATCAATTGCTCAAATGAATGAAATAAAAAATATAAATTCTCAATTGTCAGAAACATATGAGAAATTAGAACAAGCATATCTTGAAAGTATTCAAACTTTAAGATATACAGTTGAAGCAAAAGACCCTTATACAAGAGGTCATTCAGACAGAGTTGCAGAATATTCTGTTTTAATTGGAAAACATTTAGGATTATCTGATGCTGATTTAAAAACACTTCAAATCGGTGGATTATTCCATGATATTGGAAAAATCGGTGTACCTGATGCAATTCTTAGAAAAGAATCAAAATTAACTGATGATGAATATTCTGAAATTAAAAATCATCCATCTATTGGTGCGCATATACTTTCAACTGCAACAATTTTCCAAGATATTATTCCAATAGTTAAACATCATCATGAAAAATATGATGGTAATGGCTACCCTGGAAGATTAAAAGGTGAAGAAATACCTTATTTTGCAAGAATTGCAGCAGTTGCTGATACTTTTGATGCAATGACTTCAAAAAGAACTTATAGAGATGCTTTGCCTTTAGATGTTGTAATAGCTGAATTCGAAAGATGCAAAGGTACTCAATTTGATCCAGCATTAGATGATGTATTTTTAGATATATTAAAAAATCATTATGATGAAATTAAAGAAATTCAAGAGAAATATAAAAATTAAAAATAAGGATGACCCTTTTTATAAGTCATCCTTATTTCAATTTTTATACCTTCATTGATAATCCAACTTTTTTTCTTTCTCTATCAATTTTAATAACTTTTACCTTTACAATATCTCCTACAGAAACTAAATCTGATGGATTTTTTATAAATTTATCACTCATTTCTGATATATGTACTAAACCATCATATTTAACACCAATATCAACAAATGCTCCAAAATCTATAACATTTCTAACTGTTCCTGTTAATATCATTCCTTCTTGTAAATCTTCTAACTTTAATACATCTTGACGTAGTATTGGCTTAGGCATATCTTCACGAGGATCTCTTCCTGGCTTACTTAATTCTTCTATAATATCTTTTAATGTCATCTCCCCTATTTCTAATTCTTTAGCCATTTTCGCAACATCTACTGTCTTTAGTTTTTGTCTCAACTCATCTGTTTTTATTCTATCTCTTAAATCTTCTTTATCAAATCCTAAATTTTTTAATAATTTTTCTGTTGCTTCATAACTTTCTGGGTGAACTGCAGTAATTTCTAATGGATTTTTTCCATCAATTATTCTTAAGAAACCTGCACATTGCTCAAATGCAACTTTACCTAGCTTAGGAACTTTTAAAAGTTCTTTTCTTTCTTTTAATTTTCCGTTTTCATCTCTATATTTTACAATATTTTTTGCAATTGTATTATTAATTCCAGAAACATATGCTAAAAGTGATGGTGTTGCAGTATTAACATCAACTCCAACTTTATTAACACTGTCTTCTACAACACCTGTTAAACTTTCTGCTAAATTCTTTTGATTAACATCGTGTTGGTATTGTCCTACACCTATTGCTTTTGGATCTATCTTTACAAGTTCTGCAAGTGGATCTTGTAATCTTCTAGCTATTGAAATTGCTCCTCTTATAGAAACATTTATATCTGGGTATTCTTCTGTTGCTAATTTTGATGCTGAATAAACAGATGCTCCTGCTTCACTTACTATTACATAATGAACTGGTCTTGCTGTATCTTTTATCATATCTGCTACAAACATTTCTGATTCTCTTGATGCAGTACCATTTCCTATTGCAATCATGTCAACTTTATCTTTCTCTATTAATTTTAATAATTCTTTTTTCGCTCCAACTACATCATTTTGTGGTTCTGTTGGATATACTGTTGTATAATCTAATACTTTTCCAGTTTCATCAATAACCGCAATTTTACATCCAGTTCTATATGCTGGGTCAAATCCCATAACTGTTTTTCCTTTAATAGGAGCTCCTAAAAGTAATTGTTTTGCATTTTTTCCAAAAACTTTTATGGCTTTTTCTTCTGCCTTTTCTGTTAAGTCTGAACGAATTTCTCTGTCTATAGATGGTTCTATTAATCTTTTAAAAGCATCTAATATTGTGTCTTTTAACATTTGTGTAAATTGTGTTTCACCTTTTATTATATCCTTTTCCATATATAATAATATTTTATCTTCTGGCTTTTCTATTTTTACTTTTAAAAATTCCTCTTTTTCTCCCCTATTGATTGCTAATATTCTGTGGCTTGGAATAAATTTTAAAGCCTCTTGATAATCATAATACATTTCATAATTAGATTGCTCTTCTTTGCTAGCTTTTGTTACTATCAATGCTTCTCTATAGCAAATTCTTTTTATTTCTTTTCTATATTTTGCATTATCAGATATATTTTCTGCAATAATATCTAATGCGCCTTGAATTGCTTCTTCTTCATTTGCAACAACTTTGTCTTTATTTTTCTTATCTTCTTCACTTAATTTTTCAATATTTACAAATTCTTTTGCAATTTCATTTATATCTTTTTTCTCTTTTTGTTCTAAAATAATTTCAGCTAATGGTTCTAATCCTTTTGCTTTTGCTACTGTTGCTCTTGTTTTCTTTTTTTGTTTATAAGGTCTATAAATATCTTCTACTTCTGCCAAAGTTTTAGCTATTGCTACTGCTTGTAGTATTTCATCAGTTAACTTTCCTTGTTCCTCAATAGATTTTACAATTTCCTCTTTTCTAGTTTCTAAATTTCTTAAATAAGTTAATCTTTCCCCTAAATTTCTTAAAATCTCATCACTTAAACCACCTGTTACTTCTTTTCTATAACGTGCTATAAATGGTATAGTATTTCCTTCATCAATCAATTTAATAGTATTTTCTACTTGTGATGGTTTGATGCCTAACTCTTCAGCTATTGTTTTTACAATTTTGTCCATATTAATTTCCTTCCTTTTTTGAATTTTTTATATTGTTACGAATATATTTATTATAACAAATTACTATTATAATAAGTCAATATAATTTTCGATTTTTGTCGTTTTTTCTGTTTCTTTATTGACTTTTTATATTGTTTAATATATCATAAAATCAAATAAAATAAAAGGGGGAATTGAAATGATTTCATCAGATTTCAGAACAGAAGCTCGTAGAAAATTAGATGGAAAGTGGGGAAAAACAGCTTTAATTATTTTAGCATATTTCGCAGTATTTTTCGTAATTAATTTTGTAGAAGGATTTTTCCCAGATTCTACAAAAGGATTATTTTCAATTATTAATGCTGTAATTGAAATACCTTTAGGATTCGGTCTTATCATTACACTTTTTAAAGTTTATAATGATGAAGAAGTAAAAGCTTTTGATTTTTTAGAATTAGGTTTTAGCAATTTTAAAAAATCTTGGGGAATAACATTACAAACAGTTTTAAAAATGATAGTTCCTGTAATTTTAGTTATAGTTGCCTATATAATTCTTATTATAGGAACAGCTGGAGCAGTTGCATCAACAATGTTTTCATCATCTAGTGCATCAGCAGGTTTTACACTTTTAACAGTTGTTGGATTTATTCTTCTAATAGCATCTATGATTTGGGCTATAACAAAATCTTTCTACTACCAATTAGCTTATTTAGTAGCAGTAGAAAATCCTGATATGTCTGCAAAAGATGCTGTTTTAAAAAGTGAAGAATTAATGCAAGGTAATCGTGCTAAATTATTCTACTTACAACTTTCATTTATTGGATGGGCAATTTTATCAGCATTTACATTTGGAATTGGTATATTATGGCTTGCTCCATATATGCAATTTGCTGTTATAACTTTCTACAAATATGTTAGTGGAAACATTCAAAAAGTTGAAGCTACAGTTGAAGAGCCATCAAAAGATGATGACGAACCAATTAAATAAGATTAATTATAAAAAAAATAGAGAATTTTACTTCTCTATTTTTTTTATTTTTATTCAATTCCTAAATATTCATTATATGTAACTTCTCTATCAATTACATTTCCATCTGCTTTAATATCAATAATTCTATTTGCAACAGTTTGAGTTAATTCGTGGTCATGTGATGTAAATAAAATATTTCCTATAAATTTTTTCATTCCTTCGTTTACTGAAGTAATACTTTCCATATCTAAATGGTTTGTAGGTTCATCAAAAATTAAGAAATTTGCTCCTGAAAGCATCATTTTTGAAAGAACACATCTAACTTTTTCTCCTCCTGATAAAACTTTTACTTGTTTTAAAGCTTCATCTCCAGAGAATAACATTCTGCCTAAAAATCCTCTTACATATGTTTCATCTGGATCTTTTGAATATTTTCTAAGCCATTCTGTTATATTTTCATCTGTTTCAAATAAATAATTATTATCTTTAGGAAAATAAGATTTTGTTATTGTTGTTCCCCATACTAATTCTCCCTCATCTGGTTCTAATTCACCAGCAATTATTTGGAATAAAACAGTTTTTGCTATTTCATTATCTGCTAAAAATGCAATTTTATCATCTTGTTTTACAGTAAATGATACATTGTCTAATACTTTTACCCCCTCATATGTTTTTGAAATATTTTTTACTTGTAATATTTCTTTTCCTGGTTCTCTATCTGGTTTAAAGTCTACATATGGGTATTTTCTATTTGATGGTTTTATTTCATCTAATTCGATTTTTTCAAGTGTTTTCTTTCTTGATGTTGCTTGTTTAGATTTAGAAGCATTAGCACTAAATCTTGCAATAAAGTCTTGTAATTCTTTGATTTTTTCTTCTTTCTTTTTATTTTGTTCTCTCATTTGTTTTAAAGCTAATTGACTTGATTCATACCAGAAATCGTAGTTTCCTGGATAAACTTTAATTTTCCCAAAATCAACATCTGCAATATGTGTACAAACTTTATTTAAGAAATATCTATCGTGTGATACTACAATAACTGTATTTTCAAAATTTATTAAAAATTCTTGTAACCAATTTATGCTTTTTAAATCTAAGTCGTTTGTAGGCTCATCTAATAATAAAACATCTGGATTTCCAAACAAACTTTGAGCTAATAATACTTTTACTTTTTCTCTTGCTTCTATTTCTTTCATACATTTATAATGATTTTCTGGAACTATTCCTAAATCATTTAAAAGCATTGCAGCATCTGATTCTGCATTCCAACCATCTAATTCCGCAAATCTTTCTTCTAGTTTTGCAGCTTTCATTCCATCTTCTTCTGAAAAATCTGGTTTTGCATAAATTTCTTCTTTTTGTTTCATTATGTCATATAATTCTTTATTTCCCATCATTACTGTATCTATAACAGTGTTTTCTTCATATGCAAAGTGATCTTGTTTTAGAACTGATAGTCTTTCTCCCTTTTCTAAACTCACATCACCTTTACTAGGTTCTATTTCCCCTGATAATACTTTTAGAAATGTTGATTTTCCAGCACCATTTGCTCCTATAATACCATAACAATTTCCTTTTCCAAATTTTATATTTACATCTTCAAATAGAACTCTTTTACCAAATCTTACGGTTACTCCATTTGCACTTAACATTTTATTCCTCCTAATTTTCTCTTTTATATCTGTTATAGTATAACATCTTTTGGAAATAATTTCAAATTTTTACGCAAAAAAACTCAGATGTGGCAATGTCACATCTGAGAAACAAGATATTTAGTTTTCTACTTCTACTATTATTGGCTTTTGTGTCGTGTAAATAATTTCATCATTCACAGTTCTAAATGCATATATACTTAGCCCATTAGGTGCTGTTCCATTATCAGCATTTTTACTAACAAAATCTGGAATATCTGTTATTTCCTTTGTGCAATAAATATCAGCATAAAACTTTACTTTATTGTCTTCCCTAATAGAATAAGTTTTTCCATCAGTTTTTGGAAATTTCATATTCACATATTGTTCATATGAACCTCCTTCGATATTTGTTTCTTTTTGAACATCACTCGTGCTTCCTTTTTTGGTAGTTCCACTAATAATATCTTGCAAGTCTTTAACAGAGACTTTTAAATCAGCTACTTGCTGAGAAAGATTTTCAATCTCTGTATCTTTTTCTTGCAAATTTACGGTTGCATCTGAGCTCTTGGTTGCTTCGTTAGAACTCTTTGCCTTTGAACTTCCACATCCAACACAAGAAATAATAACACTAATAATAACAACTAAAAAAATAAACTTTCTTTTCATAACGCCATCCTCCATTGCTTTCTTTTTATTTATCTTGTTTTTTTGCAGTTATTATGTTAATTATAGCACAATTCTATTAATTTGTCCAATTTTAGTCATCAAATAATAATTTTATTCCCCATAATCCAGAAATACCAACCAATGCATAAATTATTCTTGTTAAAACAGTCATACTTCCAAAAATAGTATCAACTAAGTTAAATTTAAAAAATCCTATTAATCCCCAGTTGATTGCACCTATTATAATAAGTACTAATGCAATTTTATCTATTACCTTCATATTTCCCTCCAATTTTACTTAAATTTCCGATATTATTATATGTATTGTTATTGAAAATTATTCTTTTTTATGATAATTTTATATTATAAATTATAAAAAAGGGGATTAATATATATGAAACGTTCTAAAAAACGCAATAAAAAATTATTA
>OGYP01000066.1_pt1 | contig 44211 bp, 45 predicted proteins | sample 1576571 | NCBI WGS metagenome assembly OGYP01 (sample SAMEA3541559, study PRJEB24748) | human gut metagenome | biome: human gut; feature: human-associated habitat; material: faeces | place: China | collected 2012
ATAAAAAGGAGAATAAAATGACTTATCAAGTAGAAAAAATAATAAAACAAAAAATTAAGGAAAATAAATTATCAAAGGAAAATTTTGCATTTTTTTATTATAATTTAGAAAATAAAGAAACATACTTTTATAGCAAAGAAAAATGGTTTATAGGAGCAAGCACTACAAAAGTCCAAATTGCAATGATATATTATGAAATGATAAAAGACAAAAAAGTAAATGAAAAAGATATGTATTTATATAAAGAAAATCACTATGAAGCGGGAAATGGAATAATAACAAATGAATATAAGGTTGGAGATAAAATACCATTAAAAAAATTATTATATGAAATGATAGTAAATAGTGATAATACTGCTACAAACATATTAGCTGAAGCATTAGGCGGAAGAAAAATATATAGAAAATATTTTGAAAAATATACAAAAACTACTTTACCAGATGAATTCTATACAGAAAATATTATTTCAGCATCATATGGATTAGATGTATTAAAATATTTGTATGAAAATTCTAATATATACAAAGAATTAATTGAAAATATGAAAAAATCATCTTTTGGAAAATATTTAAAAAAATATATATCAAGTTGTGAAATAGCACATAAATACGGAAGTTACAAAGGAAATATACACGATTACGGTATCGTATATGGCAAAAAAACATACTTTATCGGCATATTTACAAAAAATATAGAAAATGCTGAAGAACTAATTGCAACAATATCAAAAGAAATTTTTGAAATAGAATAAAAAAATCTAATAAACCACATAATTTATTTGAAATTTTAAGCAATATATGGTATAATTCTATGCATAGTATAACAAGGAGAATTAACAATACCTTTAAGAGAGGAAGGATATAAAAAAATGAACAAAAAAAGAATATTAACAGGAGACAGACCAACAGGAAAATTACATATAGGTCATTATTTTGGTTCACTAAAAACAAGAGTAGAAATGCAAGATAATCCAGAATACGACCCATTTATATTAATAGCAGATGTACAAGCATTAACAGACAACTTCAACAATCCAGAAAAAGTAAGAAAAAATGTAAGAGAAGTAGCAATGGATTACTTATCAGTAGGAATAGACCCTAATAAAACAACAATATATGTTCAATCCATGATACCAGAAACAGCAGAGTTAACCGTATTTTATTCAAATTTAGTTACAATAGCTAGACTACAAAGAAACCCAACAGTAAAAACAGAAATAGCACAGAAAAAAGACTTATTTGGAGAAAGTGTAACATATGGATTTTTAGGTTATCCAGTAAGCCAAGCAGCAGACATAACAACCTTCGAAGGAGAACTAGTTCCAGTTGGAGAAGACCAATTGCCATTAATCGAACAATGCAGAGAAATAGTTAGAAAATTTAATAGCATATATGGAGAAGGAGTATTAAAAGAACCAAAAGCAGTTCTATCAAATTCAAAAAGAATAAAAGGACTAGATGGAAACGAAAAAATGGGAAAATCTCTAGGAAATGCAATATACTTATCAGACAGTGAAGAAGAAATAACAAGAAAAGTAATGAGTGCAGTAACAGATCCTGCTAGAATAAAAAAAGACGACCCAGGAAATCCAGATGTATGTATGGTAGCATATTATCATAACTTATTCACAAAACCAGAAGAGGTAAAAACAGTATGTGAAGAATGTAAAGCAGGAAAACGTGGATGTGTAGCTTGTAAAAAACAATTAGCACACAATATAATTGAAGAACTAAGACCAATAAGAGAAAAAAGAGCATACTATGAAGCACACCCAGAAGAAGTTGATAAAATATTAATAGAAGGAACAGAAAAAGCAAGAAAAGTTGCAAAAGAAACAATGAAAAAAGTAAAAAAAGCAATGATGTTAGATTATTTTGAAGAAGATTAAAATAGGAGGAATTAATGTTTACAGATTATACAAAAATAATAATTAAATCCGGAGACGGTGGAAACGGAGCAGCAACTTTTAGAAGAGAAAAATATGTAGCTGCAGGTGGACCAGACGGTGGAGATGGTGGAAATGGTGGAAATATATATTTCCAAGTAGACAAAGACAAAAACACCTTAATGGATTTTAGATACAATAAAAAATTTAGAGCAAAAAATGGAGAAAATGGTAGTGGAAACCGTTGCAATGGTAAATACGGAGAAGATTTATATGTAAAAGTTCCAATAGGAACAGTAGTAAAAGATGCAGAAACAGGAAAAGTTGTAGCAGATTTATCAAAACCAGACCAAGTAGAACTAATATTAAAAGGTGGTAGAGGAGGAAGAGGAAACTCACACTTTGCAACACCAACAAGACAAGCTCCTAGATTTTCAGAAGATGGAGAAAAAGGAGAAGAAAAAGAAATAATATTAGAATTAAAACTATTAGCAGATGTTGGATTATTAGGATTTCCAAATGTAGGAAAATCAACATTCTTATCAAAAGTTACAGACGCAAGGCCTAAAATTGCAAATTATCACTTTACAACACTAGAACCAAACTTAGGAGTTGTAAAAACAAAAGATGGGGATGGATTTGTAATTGCAGATATACCAGGAATAATAGAAGGAGCAAGTGAAGGAGTAGGACTTGGAATTCAATTCCTAAGACACGTAGAAAGAACACGTCTATTATTACATTTTATAGATGCATCTGGAGAAGAAGGAAGAGATCCAATAGATGACTATTACACAATAAATAAAGAACTAGAAAAATATAGTGAAAAATTATCAAAACGAAAACAGATTTTAGTAGCTACAAGAATAGATACAATGCAAGATGATACAAACTACAAAAAATTAGAAGAATTAGCAAAAAAAGAAAAATTAGAATTATACAAAATATCATCTGTTACAGGTGAAGGAATAGAAAAATTAATTGATCATGTATCAGAAGTATTAAAAACATTACCAAAAGAAGAACTAGTAGAAATAGAAAACAAAGTAGTCTACACATTACAAGACAAAGGTCAAGAATGGGAAGCATACGAAGAAGACGGAATATTCTATGTAAAAGGAAGAGCAGTAGATAGACTTATGGGAAGAATAAACATAGATGACAATGAATCAATGTATTATCTACAAAAATCATTGAAAAACATGGGAATAGAAGACAAACTAAAAGAATTAGGCGTATGCGAAGGTGACACAGTTAAAATTTCTGACTGGGAACTAGAATGGTATGAATAAAATTGAAAAGGAGAATTAAAATGAGCGAAAATAATAATCAAAATAATAATGAAGTAGAAGAATTAGATATAAACCATCTAATGCAAATAAGAAGAGACAAATTAAAAGAATTACAAGAAGAAGGAAAAGATCCATTTGAGATAACAAAATTTAATAGAACAAATACAGCAGGAAAAATTAAAGCAAATTATGATGAATTTGCAGAAAAAGATGTAACAGTAGCAGGAAGAATAATAGCAAAAAGAATAATGGGAAAAGCATCATTCTGTACAATTCAAGATAGTGATGAAAAAATCCAAAGTTATGTAAGTATAAATGATTTAGGAGAAGAAAGCTACAAAGCATTTAAAACATATGATATTGGAGATATAATAGGAATTACTGGTTTTGTATTTAAAACAAGAACAGAAGAAATATCTGTACACGCAAAAGAAGTAACATTACTTTCAAAATCATTAAGACCATTACCAGAAAAATTCCATGGATTAAAAGATCCAGATTTAAGATATAGACAAAGATATGTTGATTTAATAATGAATCCAGAAGTAAAGAAAACTTTTGAAATGAGAAGTAAAATAATAAGCAATGTTAGAAGCATATTAGAAGAAGAAGGATTCTTAGAGGTTGAAACACCAGTATTAAACACAATATCAGGTGGAGCAACAGCTAGACCATTTATAACACATCACAATGCATTAGATATAAGTATGTATTTAAGAATTGCTCTAGAATTAAATCTAAAAAGATTAATAGTAGGTGGATTTGATAAAGTATATGAAATAGGAAGAGTATTTAGAAATGAAGGTATGGACATTAGACATAACCCAGAATTTACAATGCTTGAATTATATGCATCATATCAAGATTTCCACGATATGATGGACATAACAGAAAAAATATTCTCACAAACAGCACAAAAAGTATTAGGAACAACAAAAATAACATATCAAGGACAAGAAATAGACTTAACACCAGGTTGGAAAAGAATTACTATGATAGACAGTATAAAAGAAGCTTGTGGAGTTGACTTCAATGAAATAACAACAGATGAAGAAGCTGTAGCCTTAGCAAAAGAAAGAGGAATAGAAATTCCTGACCCAACAAAAGAAACAAGAGGAGATGTAATAAGCTTATTCTTTGATGAGTATGTAGAAAAAACATTAATACAACCAACATTTATATATGAATACCCAGTAGAAATCTCACCACTTGCAAAAAAATGTCCAAATAACAAAAAAATGACAGAAAGATTTGAAGTATTTATTGGTGGTAGAGAATATGGAAATGCATTCTCAGAATTAAATGACCCAATAGACCAATATGAAAGATTCAAAAAACAAGTTGAAGCAAAAGAAGCTGGAGATGAAGAAGCTGGAATGATGGATGAAGATTACATTAATGCGTTAGAAATAGGATTACCTCCAACAGGTGGACTAGGAATTGGAATAGATAGATTTGTAATGTTATTAACAGATGCAGCATCAATAAGAGATGTACTATTATTCCCAACAATGAAACCATTAAACTAATATATATTAAAGAAAGAAGAAATATAAATGAAAATTTATCCAAAAACAAATGAATATTTAGAAGGAATAGAAGAATTCGAAAAAACACTAAAAGAATATAAAGGAATAGAAATACAATATTTTAAAAAATCAGACAAAGAATTAGTAGATTTTAAAATAGAAAAACCAATTGAGCAAATATTAGAAAGGTATCCATATATAGAAGAAATAACAATACATCCACCACTATGTGAATATGAATTGGAAATAGTATTATTAAAAGACAAAAATATATTTTTAAATCAAATAAAAACAATTGTAAGACTATCAAAAAAATATAATATAAAAATTAACATAGTTGAACATACAAGATTATTGATGAGTCAAGCAAAATTAACAATATTACCAGTATTAGAAAAAGCAAAAAAAATAATGAAAAACACAAACACCAAAATAGTATTTGAAAATATATATATGATGGAAGAACAAGAAAATTGCTCAGTAATAGAACTTTGCGAATATTTAAATAGTGAAAATATGAAAGTTTGTATAGATATGTGCCATTTATACTGTCAGGCACACATCTACAAAAAGAAAATTGAAGAATTTCTAGAAAAATATTTAAACAAAGAAAAATGTCAAAGACAGGTTTACCAAATACACTTTGCATATACTGCAAACGAAGATGGCTATATTGATAGAACAACACATGCAATAATGCATCCAAATGAAGAAACATTATATTATGATGCAAAATTACTATGTCAATATGGTATGGGGGATTGTAATTGGATAACAGAAGTTTCAGAAAAAGACTATAGTACAAGAAAAGACCAAGTAAATGAAATTAAAATGTTATCAAATCAAAAAATAAAATTGGAGGAATAATATGTTTAATTTTTCATTTGATAAAAGGACGATGTATATAATAGTTGGAATAATGTTGTTATTTGTAGTAATACAATATGCAGCGAATCCAACACAATTAATAGGATTATTAATAAGTGCACCAGGAGTACTAATAGCAATAACATTCCATGAATTTGCACACGGATATGTGGCATACAAATTAGGGGATGACACCGCAAAAAATCAAGGACGACTAAGTTTGAATCCATTTGCACATTTAGACCCAATAGGAACACTAATGTTACTAGTTGCAGGATTTGGTTGGGGAAAACCAGTAGAAGTAAATCCAAGAAACTATACAAGAAAAATCTCAATGGAAAAAGGAGAAGCAATAGTATCAGCAGCAGGGCCAATAATGAATTTTATATTAGCAATAATCTTTACACTAATATATTGTGCAATATATAAATTTGCAAGCACAGCATTTATAATATCAACAATTGGGCAAATTATATTATTATTAATATCAAGTACAATATCTATAAACATAGGATTAGGAGTATTCAATTTAATACCATTACCACCTTTAGATGGTTCAAAAATAATAATGCCATTCCTACCATACAAAGCAAAAGAATTTTTTATAAATAATGAGCAAATATTCTATATTGTATTTGTATTAATATGGATAACAGGGCTTGCAGGAACAATAATAACACCAGCAATAAATTGGGTAAGCAAAGGAATATTATCACTAGGAAAATTAATATTTAGATTATAAATAACAATGTAAAAAGAAAAGGAAAAAGTGACTAAAATGGAAAAAGATATACTAACACTAGGAATTGAATCAAGTTGTGATGAAACCTCAGTAGCTGTAGTAAAAAATGGAAGAGAAATATTATCAAATATAATAGACACTCAAATACCAATACACGAAAAATATGGAGGCGTAGTACCAGAAATAGCTTCAAGAAATCACATTGAAGCTATTTCAAGAGTGACAAAATTAGCATTAAAAGAAGCAAATGTTACTTTCGAAGATATAGATGCAGTAACTCCAACATATGGACCAGGACTAGTTGGAGCATTACTAGTAGGATTATCATATGGAAAAGCATTAAGCTTTGCAACAAACAAGCCACTAGTTGGAGTAAATCACATACAAGGACATATCGCGGCAAACTACATAACACATAAAGACCTTAAACCGCCATTTTTATGTGTTATGATGTCTGGAGGAAATACTCAACTTGTATATGTAAAAAATTATACAGAATTTGAAGTATTAGGAAAAACTAGAGATGATGCAATAGGAGAGGCATTTGATAAAGTAGCTAGAGTAGTAGGTTTGGGTTATCCAGGAGGACCAAAAGTAGATAAATTAGCAAAAGAAGGAAATTCAGAAGCAATAACATTACCAAAAACACACTTTGATAACTTAGATTTTAGCTTTAGTGGAATAAAAACAGCTGTAATAAATTTGCACCATAAAACACCAGATATAAACAAAGCGGATTTATGTGCAAGCTTTGAAAAAACAGTCACAGAAATATTAATAGAAAATACAAAAAAAGCCTTAAAACAAATAAATGTAAAAACAGTAGTATTAGCTGGAGGCGTTTCAGCAAATAGCTACATAAGAAATGAATTCTTAAAATTAAAAGAAAAAGGAATTGAAGTATATATGCCAGACCTAAAATTATGTACAGACAATGCAGCAATGATTGCATCTGCTGGTTATTATAATTTTATTGATGGTAAAAGAGATGAATTAGACTTAAATGCTGTTCCAAATTTAAAATTGTAAAATAAATTTTATATTGGCAATAAAAAAGAATAAAAGAATACAAGAATACTTGAAAAGTATTCTTTTTTGTTATAAAATGGTATTATCTTAGTAAATTGGTAAATATTATAAAAAGAAACCAATTTAAAAATTGTTTTTAGGAGGAAATAATTATGAACAAAAAAACAGTAAAAGATATCGATTTGAAAGGGAAAAAAGTATTTGTAAGATGTGACTTCAATGTACCAATGGATGAAAAACAAAACATCACAGATAACACAAGAATAGTAGCAGCATTACCAACAATCAAATACTTATTAGAACAAGATTGCAAAATAATATTAGCATCACACCTAGGAAGACCAAAGGGAGAAGTAAAACCAGAATTCTCATTAGCACCAGTAGCAAAAGAATTATCAAAGTTACTAAATAAAGAAGTAATAATGGCAAAAGATGTAATAGGAGAAGATGCAACAAATAAAGCAGAAAATTTAAAAGAAGGAGAAATAATGCTTCTTGAAAATGTAAGATTCCACAGAGAAGAAACAGACAATGATCCAGAATTTGCAAAAAAATTAGCATCAATGGCAGAAGTATATGTAAATGATGCATTTGGAGCAGCACATAGAGCCCATGCATCAACAGCTGGAATAGCACAATACTTACCAGCAGTATCAGGATTTTTAATAGAAAAAGAATTAACAGTTTTAGGAAATGCAATCAACAATCCAGAAAGACCATTTATGGCAATACTTGGAGGAGCAAAAGTTTCTGACAAAATAGGAGTAATAGATAGCTTATTAGATAAAGTAGATACATTAATGATAGGTGGAGGAATGGCATACACATTCTTTAAAGCACAAGGATATAGTGTAGGAAACTCACTATGTGAAGAAGAAAAAACAGGATTAGCATTAGAGGCAATGGAAAAAGCAAAACAAAAAGGAGTAAAACTATTATTACCAGTTGATACAAAAGTAGGAAAAGAATTCAAACCAGATACAGAAAGCAAAACAGTAGCATGGACAGATATACCAGACGGATGGGAAGGATTTGACATTGGAGAAAAAACAATAGAAATGTTCAAAGATGAATTAAAAAATGCAAAAACAGTAATCTGGAATGGACCAGTAGGACTATTTGAATTTGATCAATTCGCAATAGGAACAAACGAAATAGCAAAAACATTAGCTGACCTAGACGCAACAACAATAATCGGAGGAGGAGACTCAGGAGCAGCAGTAGCAAAAGCAGGATTAGCTGATAAAATGACTCATATTTGTACTGGTGGTGGAGCATCATTAGAATTCTTAGAAGGTAAAAAATTACCAGGAATAGAATGTTTATTAGATAAATAATGTCAAAGGGAGGAAAATCAGGTTATGAGAAGAGAAGTAATAGCAGGAAACTGGAAAATGAATATGCTTCCAAACGAAGCAATAGAATTTATTGATAAATTTGCACCTTTAGTAAAAGACACAGAAAATGAAGTTATATTATGTGTGCCATACACAGACTTATTCTACGCATTATTAACAGCACAAAATACAAACATAAAAATAGGTGCACAAAATATGCACTTTGAAGAAAAAGGAGCATACACAGGAGAAGTGTCTGCCCAAATGTTAAAATCAATAGGAGTTGAATATGTTATAATAGGACACTCTGAAAGAAGACAATATTTTAATGAAACAGATGAAACAGTAAATAAAAAAATAAAATCAGCATATGCAAATGGTTTAAAACCAATCGTATGTGTTGGAGAAACATTAGAACAAAGAGAAGCAGGAAAAGCAGTTGAAGTTATAACAAAACAAACAGAATTAGCATTAGAAGGTTTGGATAATGAACAAGTCGCAAGTACAATAATTGCATATGAACCAATATGGGCAATCGGAACAGGAAAAACAGCAACAAAAGAAGATGCTAATGATGCAATAAAAGCAATACGTGACAAAATTTGTCAAATCTATGGACAAAATGTAGCAGAAAGAGTTATAATACAATACGGTGGAAGTGTAAAATCAGCTAATGCAAAAGAATTATTTGAAATGTCAGATATCGATGGAGGATTAGTTGGTGGAGCAAGCTTAAAACCAGAAGAATTCTCAAAAATAGTTAATTATGATAAATAATTAACAAAGAAAACAGAAGGAAGGTATAGAAAAGATGAAAGATAAAGTAACTATGCTAATGATATTAGATGGTTTTGGAGACAACAAAAACACAGATGGAAATGCTATCAAATTAGCAAAAACACCTAATATTGATAAACTAATGAAAAAATATCCAAACACTGATATATTCACAAGTGGATTACACGTTGGATTACCAGAAGGACAAATGGGAAACTCTGAAGTAGGACACACAAATATAGGTGCAGGAAGAATAGTATATCAAGAACTAACAAGAATAACAAAATCAATAGAAGATGGAGACTTTTTCAGCAATCCGGAATTTATAGCAGCAATAGAAAATTGCAAAAAACATAACTCAAAATTACACATATTAGGACTATTATCAAACGGTGGAGTTCATAGCCACAATAGACATTTATATGGATTATTGGAAATGGCAAAAAGAAGAGACTTCGATAATGTATATGTACACTGCTTCCTAGATGGAAGAGATACACCACCAGCATCAGCTGAAACATACATTGCAGAATTACAAGAAAAAATGAAAGAAAAAGAAGTTGGAAAAATAGCAACACTTTCAGGAAGATTTTATGCAATGGACAGAGATAAAAGATGGGAAAGAGTTAAAAAATGTTATGACGCCTTAGTAAACGGAGAAGGTGAAAAAGCAGGAGATGCTATAAAAGCAATAGAAGACTCTTACCAAAAAGAAGTATTTGATGAATTTGTTGAACCAACAGTAATATGCAATGGAAACGAACCAGTTGCAAAAATAGAAGAAAATGACTCTGTAATATTCTTTAACTTTAGACCAGACAGAGCAAGACAAATAACAAGAGCATTAGTAGATCCAGACTTTGATGGATTTGAAACAAAGAAAATGAACTTATACTTTGTATGCTTTACAAGTTATGATGAAACAATGCCAAATGTTCACGTAGCATTCAAAAAAGAACCATTAAAAAATACATTTGGAGAAGTTGTAAGTGAAGCAGGACTAAAACAATTAAGAATTGCAGAAACAGAAAAATATGCACACGTAACATTCTTCTTTAATGGAGGAGAAGAAAAACAATACCCAGGAGAAGATAGAATATTAGTACCATCTCCAAAAGTAGAAACATATGATATGCAACCAGAAATGAGTGCATATGAAGTAACAGACAAAGTATGTGAAGCATTAGAAAATGACAAATATGATGTAGTAATATTAAACTTTGCAAATACAGATATGGTAGGACATACAGGAAGTTTACCAGCAGCAATAAAAGCAGTAGAAACAGTAGACGAATGTGTAGGAAGAATAGTAAAAATAATTGAAGAGAAAAAAGGAAACTTACTAATAACAGCTGACCATGGAAATGCAGAACAAATGATAGACTACAAAACAGGAGAACCACACACAGCACATACAACAAATCCTGTACCAATAATATTAGTAACAGACAATAAAGAATACAAACTAAAAGAAAATGGAAAATTAGCAGATTTAGCACCAACAATGCTTGACTTAATGGGAATAAACAAACCAGAAGAAATGACAGGAGAAAGCCTATTAATCAGAGAATAAGAGGTAAAAAATGTTAAACCATACTAAGAAAATAAAAGAGATGTATGAAGATATTCAAAGAAGAATATTTTATATGATACCAGAAAAATGGGAAAAACTATATTTATATGCTTCTGTAATGGATAGAATAGATGGACACAAAACAGGGGAACTTTTCTTTTACTACATTCCAAAAGGAATATTTAAGAAAAACCCTGTAAATGTTTATGAAATACCACAAAAATTCAACTTAGATGAAAAAGAATATATAAACTTAGTAAATATACTTTATCAAAAAATAACAGAATTAAGAGAAGAATTCAAAAAAGTAGAAGTTACATCAACATGGACTAATTTAACAATGATAATAGAAGGAATAAAATTCAAAGTTGAATACGATTACGAAGACTTAAATAAATCAAAATTTTCAAGTTACGAAAGACACGTAATATGGAGATATAATTATTTAGGAATAAAAGAAGAACAACTTAATAAAAATGATAGAGAGATAATAGAAAAATACTTACTAGGAGAAAAAGTCATAAGAAGAAGAGAAAGGTATGAAACAGGAATTTACATAAAATACATCAAAAACATAGTAGACTATGACACAGAAAATTATGGAAGTGAACACAATATAGAATATATAGCAAACCAAGACAAAAAAACAAAAAATCAAATAATTTCTTCAATAGAAACAATGCAAGAAACAAAAAAATAATAAAATAGTTATTCACATTAGAAGAAATTCTAAACAAAATAAAAATTATAAAATTAAACAAAGCAACGCAGAAAGAAATCGAAGCGAAGCATAGTGAAAGGAGCAAAAAAAGATGATTTATTCAAAAGAATTAGAAGGAATGTGTAAAGTTGCAAAAGGAGTAGACCATGGACCAGCACCAATTCCAGAAGAAGGAAAATGGGTAAAAGCAAAAGAAATTAAAGACATATCAGGTTTAACACATGGTATAGGATGGTGTGCACCACAACAAGGAGCATGTAAATTAACATTAAATGTAAAGGATGGTATCATTCAAGAAGCATTAATTGAAACGATTGGATGTTCAGGAATGACACACTCAGCAGCAATGGCTGGAGAAATATTAACAGGAAAAACAATATTAGAAGCATTAAATACAGACTTAGTTTGTGATGCTATAAATACTGCCATGAGAGAATTATTCTTACAAATAGTATACGGAAGAACACAAACAGCATTCTCAGAAGGAGGACTTCCAGTAGGAGCAGGACTTGAAGACTTAGGAAAAGGACACACATCACAAGTTGGAACAATTTATTCAAGTTCATTAAAAGGACCAAGATACTTAAATCTTGCAGAAGGTTACATAGTAAAATTAGGATTAGATAAAGATGACCAAATAATTGGTTACAAATATGTACATTTAGGAAAAATGATGGATAACATCAAAAAAGGAATTGATCCTATGGAAGCAATAGAAAAAGCTTCAGGAACATACGGAAGATTTGACGAAGCAGTTAAACAAATCGACCCAAGAGAAGAATAAATTCAATTAAAAAAAATTAAATATAAAACATAATTTAGAGGAGGAATAAAAATGGCAGTAACATTTGAAAGTTATGAAAGAAGAATAGACCAAATAAAACCAGTAATGGAAAAATACGGAATAAAAGATTTTGAAGACGCATTGAAAATATGCACAGATAAAGGATTCAATCCATATGAAATAGTAAAAGGAGTACAACCAATTTGCTTTGAAAACGCAGCATGGGCTTACACATTAGGAGCTGCAATAGCAATCAAAAAAGGATCTACAAAAGCAGCAGATGCAGCAAAAGCAATTGGAGAAGGATTACAAGCATTCTGTATACCAGGTTCAGTTGCAGATGATAGAAAAGTTGGATTAGGACATGGAAACTTAGCATCAATGCTATTATCAGAAGACACAAAATGTTTTGCATTCTTAGCAGGACACGAAAGCTTTGCAGCAGCTGAAGGAGCTATTGGAATAGCAAAATCAGCAAACAAAGTTAGAAAAGAACCATTAAGAGTAATCTTAAACGGACTTGGAAAAGATGCTGCACAAGTAATATCAAGAATTAACGGATTTACATATGTAAAAACAGACTTTGACTTCTTCACAGGAAAAGTAAACATAGTAGAAGAAATCAAATATTCAGAAGGTGAAAGAAGCCAAGTAAGATGCTACGGAGCAAATGATGTTAGAGAAGGTGTAGCAATCATGTGGTTAGAAGATGTTGATGTATCAATCACAGGAAACTCAACAAACCCAACAAGATTCCAACACCCAGTAGCAGGAACATACAAAAAAGAAAGAATTGAAGCAGGTAAAAAATACTTCTCAGTTGCTTCAGGTGGTGGAACAGGTAGAACATTACACCCAGACAATATGGCAGCTGGACCAGCTTCATATGGTATGACAGATACAATGGGAAGAATGCACTCAGATGCACAATTTGCAGGAAGTTCTTCAGTACCAGCTCACGTTGAAATGATGGGATTAATTGGCATGGGAAATAACCCTATGGTTGGAGCTTCAGTTGCAGTAGCTGTTGCAGTAGAAGAAGCTATGAAATAGTTAATAATACTGAATTATAATAATTTTATATAATGTTAAAAAGAAACGTGGACAAATACCAAAATACGGTTTTGTCCACGTTTTGCGTACTATGCAATTGACAATTTACATAAAACATGATATATTGTATTAGTGTAAATTTTTAAAATTCAAGTATAATATCGAAAGGAGAATTGACAATATGAAAGATTTTAGAAAAATAGTTCATGAAACATTGAGGGCACGGAGGATACAAAAGTTAGCTGAAGAAGGCTTAGAGAAAGCAATCAGAAAATTTTTTGATTCAGGAGTAAAATCTGTTGAGCTTCGCTTTAATGATATCAGTAAAGAACTAAAAATTTATTCGGAGGAAATAGAATTAGAAAAAATTGAAAATTTATTGGAGGTAAGAGAAGTTTTTGATGCTATAAAAAACATATTATCAAATTGCCAACAAATGCAAGAAAAATTTTATATAATGATTAGAGATTTTGAAGATGTTAGTGATTTTTCTGATTTTGACAATGATTTTATAAAGGAAGAGTATACTGGTGTTATTGGATTGATATTCATTGAACTAAAACGTTAACTTGAATGCAGAAAGGAGGAGAAATTCCGCCTTTTTTGCTTTTATATAGAAAAATTTAAATACCGAACAAAAATTTTATATTTTTTTCAAAAAACTATTGACAAAATAAAAAAATAAATATAAAATAAGTACAACAAAAACGAACAAGAATTCGTAAAGCATAAATTTGTAAGGAGTGATATAAAATGAAAATAATGACAAAAAAAATCAACTTTAAAATAACAATTGAAGAAACAGCTGAAAGACATCCAGTGCCTGTATTAGGAACAGATTATAAAGTGAAAATGATATACAGAAATATAAAATTTGCTGAACTAGATGTAGAAGATAAAATTATAAAAATATCACTACCAAACAAATATAAAAAAGCAAACAACGAAAAAATATTAGATATGGCAATAGATAAAATGTATGAACAAATTGCAAAAGTAGAAGTAGAAAGAGCAATGGAAAAAACACGTATATTATTAGGGTTTGCACCAGAAGATTATGAAATAAAAAAATTAAAAAAAGAATTAGGAAAATGTGAAGACAATAAAATAACAATAAACCCAGAAATAGTAAAATATAATAGGAACATAATAGATTATATAGTATTACATCAATATTGTCATTTAAAATATAAAACACATTCAAAGGGTTTTATGAAAATGATAGAAAAGTACGAACCTAAATTTGAAGAATATGAAAAAATAGTTGCTTTAGTAAAATAATTAGTGTATAATTATACTAGTTGCGGGTATAGTTTAGTGGTAGAATCCCATGCTTCCGACCTGGTTGCGCGAGTTCGATTCTCGCTACCCGCTCCATTTGAAATCAACTTACGGACTTAAAAGTTCGTGAGTTTTTATTTTATATAAAACTTTAAAAGTTCTCTTTCTAGAAAGGAGGACTTTTTTCATGCTTGAATTTAAAGTAATTGAAAATCTAAAACCTAATAAAGATTTAACCGACATCTTAAAAAACTTTAAATATAAGGCTATATTAGGACAGATTAAAACTATCTTGCACACCAATCTACAAGTAATAATACCTACTGAATACAAAATTACATATCCTACTACTCTTACAATACTTGAATACAAAGTTAATGAAATATCAAATAAGCCTTTTTATATTAAAGAGCATAATCAAAAGTACAATATTAAAGAAATTACACAATTTTTGAAAAAGTTTTAATTTTATACTATACATTTTGCTTATTTGTGAGGAAACAAATGAGAAGTATATTAAATTTAACTTCGTGAAACTCGCTCTAATTGAGAAACTTAATGAAAAATATTAAAAAAATTCAATTTGGTGTCTGATATTTAGTGTTTGAGTGAGGAAACATATGAGAGGTATTTTAATATTTCTCGAAATTTAATGAAAGGAGGAAAATTATTAGATGTGGTATTTATGTAAGAGTATCTACTGGCGACCAAAGAGATAATGGTTATTCTATTGATTCACAACTTAGAATGATTAAAGAATATTGTGAAAAGAATGAATATGATATTGTTGATGTTTATAATGATGCTGGACATTCTGGAAAATATTTGATGAGACCTGAAATGCAAAGATTACTAAAAGATATTAAATCTAAAAAGATTGATAAATTAGTTGCAATTAAAGTTGATAGACTTATTCGTAATAATTATGATGGCTTTTGGCTACTTAATTATTGTGAGGAACATGATGTAAAGATAGAACTTATACTCGAACCTTATGATGTCTCTACTGCTAATGGTGAAATGATTTTTGGAATGAATTTAGTATTTGGTCAAAGAGAAAGAAAAGAAATTGGAGCAAGAACTAAACGTGCTATGGAAGAAATGGCATTGGAACGTATTCATCCTAGTAAAGCACCTTATGGATATATTAGAAATAAGGAAACTGGTCATTTAGAAGTAGAACCTATTGAAGCAGAAGTTGTAAAAGAAATATTTGAATTATGCAAACAAGGTAATTCTACAAGAGGTATTGCTACTATTATGAAAGATAATAATGCCTATTTAAAACAAGGAAAATGGAAATCTGATAGAGTTTATAAAATACTTACTAATTGTATTTATATTGGTATCTTTGAATATGGAAAGTACAAAAGAAAACTGCAAGATATTTTAAGGGTTGAAAATTATTGTGAGCCAATTATTGATGAAGTAACGTGGAATGCTACTAGAAATGTTTTAGTAAAAAACAAACATTCTAACTATGGAGAATATATTCATTTGTTTTCTGGTTTAGTAAAATGCCATATTTGTGGTGAGATAATGTCATCATCAGAATCTTTTAAATATCCTAATGGAAAGCAAAAAGTTTATTACCATTTAAGATGTAAAAATCATAATTGTAGTGGATTTGGACTTCATTATAATACTGAAAAAATAGAAACAAAATTAAAACAATTATTAGAAGAATTAACACTATTTATGCTTTCTATGGATAATGAAATTATAACTTGTAATTCTACCAAAAGTGATGATGTAAAAGATATAGAAAAAGCAGTCGAAAAATTAAAATTACAGGAAAAAAGATTAGTAGATTTATATTTAAGTTCTAATTTAGATGTCAAAACAATTAATCATAAAAATGATGTTATCAAAAAGGAAATTTATAAACTAACTCAAAAGAAAGTAAGACTTGATCCAGATAATAATTCTAAAGAATATACAATAGAACTTGTAAAAAAATTAGATTGTACTGAGAAAAATAACACTTTATTTTTTACTAATATTAAAAATATTGGATTTGTTTTTCTTTATGATTTGTTATCAAGAGAAGCTAAAAGAGATATGATTCATAGACTTATATCTATGATAGAAATTAAACGTGATAAAAACTACAACATTGATATTAAAGATATAAAATTCACAGATGAATTTATAACTAAAAGCAGTAAAGAATACTTAAAATATCTTAATAATATTATGAATAGCAATAATATTGGAATTAAATTTCATAAAGAAATTGATGAAATTGAGTTAAAAAATATGGAATCGAATTATGATATTTTATCAATTAAGAAAATGAAAAATAAAGAATATTCTAATAAATTTTTAGAAGAATTTATTTCAAAATCACAAGAATATTTATATATAGACGGCATTGTTAGTTGCCCATATATTGAGAAAAATGTTATTAAAGATATTTTAATATTAGTACCTAAAAATGAATTAATTAATGAAATTTAAATGAGAAAGGAATGATAAAAAATGAAAGTTACTTATACAAAAAAGGAGATTATTTATTACCAGATTTATATTTAGAAAAAGATGAATACTATGGAAGACTTGGAAGATATGGAATATTAAGATTACACTTTATTGCACAAAACAAGAAGGCACTTTATGAGACATTATTGATGACAAATAAATTAACTCATCATCTTCTTTTAGTCAGTGATTCTTGTGAGAATTATTATAAGGAACTAATGGAAAATTATATTAAGAATGATGAAAGACTGTCTGAAAAGAGCAAAGAATTAAATCCATTGGAATGGACTAAATTAATGAACAACTATAAAAATACAGCAGAAGAAATTGTCCTAAATGAATATGTTTTTATATAAATAATCTTCAAAAAAGAGGAAAAATTATCAGAATAATTTAATCCTCTTTTTTATTTTTTGAATATGGGAATAAAATCTATGTCTAGCCAGCACTGAATTTATACTCCCATATAAATTCTCATGTGGGGAAATCCCCAATCCCCCCAAATTTGTATTGATTTTATCAATGTCTATTATGTAATTTTTACAATAATTCAATTACCTTGATACTCCGTAATCTATTTTTCTGCTTTCAATGGTACTTTTATAAGTATCATTAACGAATTTATCGCCTAGTTCATTTACACCTATACCATTTCTATTATTGTGACCTCTGCCTAAAATTATTTTGTGTTGAACATCGATTCCTAAGTTTTGTAATATTTGAATTGTATTTTGTGTTCTGGAAAACATTTCTGTTCCTAAAATACTTCTTTGATATTTCCCAACTTCTGTTGGCACACTTCTATCAAAATAACTCATATCATGCATAGGAGCAGGTTGACCAAAATCATCAAACCTTGAGTCTGATTTGTTTTGTGTTTCAAGTTCTCCAACATAATATCTAAACTTAATTTTTGAATAGCTTTCTAAATCAAATTTCTTACCTGTTAAAGATTCATAATCAGCTATTCCTAATGGATAAGCCAATTTTTCTGTTGGAATAGGAATACTACCACTTGCACCACCTATACAAGCAGTTTCAACGATGTCTGGATGTAATAAAGCAAATCGTTGTGCAAAGACTCCTGAACTTGAATATCCATTTAAAAATATTCTATCTTTTACAACTAATCCTCTTTCTTGTTCTAAAATAGATTTTGCTCTACCAATAATTTTAACTACTTGCTCATCTATTCTATAATTTCTATCATCCCTTGAAATACTAAAACATTCTTGAGATAATTGTTGTAAATACGGATAATCTCTATAGCTTGGTATTAATGGAATAACAATAGGGCTCGGCAAATCTCTTGTTAATTGTGCTAATCTAATTCCTGTTTGAGTTCCTTGTTCTATAATTTCTTGAAAATTTTCACTTTCTAAATTGTTGGCTTCTACCACAAGTTGGCTATTTGTATTTTCAGATAACGGAATTGCAAGAATACATGGTATATTAATACCTTTATTCATATCAGTAGCTAAAAATTTTATTTTATATGGAATTCCATTAATTTGATATTCTAAATCTATATCTCTACCATGCTCCAATTCGCTAGATACATATCTTATAAATTCATCTTTATTCATACTTATCACCTATACAATATAATATTGAAGTTTTATTTTATCTAAAATAATTATAACATATAAATTAAAATTTTTCTATCTTTCGGAAAAAATAAAGTTTTATTACTATTGAAATCATACAGAAATTAATATATAATATTTATAGAAAGAGAGAGTTGTAGTTCGTAAGCTGTAGCTTAACCGCTCCATAATGCGTTTTCGTCGAACCATTTAAAAGTATTGCAACAAGTGAGTTTGAAGAAAACAAAAAGTGAATATCATTTCACAATATATAAGTCGATTTAGTCGGCTTATTTTTTTACTTTAACTACCAATATCGGTAAAAAAGTAAGAAATAGCCTCAAAATATTGAAAAAGGAGGTTTTTGTGATATGATATCTACAGTTAAAATAGAAATAGCAATAGAAAAAGAATTACGTTCTAAGATTGAATGGGCTTGCACTTTTAGTAATTGTGAACCAAATATAAAGAATGGTGATTTGAGAATGGTTGAAAAAACTAATATTGCTTATGTAGAGCCACATAGAGTATTCATTAAAGATAAGTTATATTTATTCTTTAATGAACACGAATACTTTTACATAAGTAATTTAGCAAATAAATACCCACTCTCAAGATTAAGAGATTTTATCAGTGGTAACTAATACTAGAAGTTTTCTTTTTATCAGCAAGTAATACAAGTAAATAATAAGATAAATTTTAAGTGTTAGTTAGCAAAGGCTTTCTGGCACTTTTTTATATTTTTAGGAGGTTCAAATGGAGAATTTAAGTACACCATTTTCAGAAGAAAAGAAAATTGCAGGTATTTATATTAGAGTAAGTACCGAAAATCAAGCAAGGGAAGGTTTTAGTTTAGGAGAGCAAGAAGAAAAATTAAGACAATTATGCAAATACAAAGGATTTGAGATATTTAAAGTTTATAAAGATGCAGGAATTTCTGCTAAAGATATGAAGAACAGACCAGCATTTAAAACAATGTTAGAAGATATGAAAAACGGCTTAATTAATTATATTGTAGCTTATAAATTAGACAGAGTTACAAGGTCTGTTCGTGATTTAGAAGTTTTAATTAGCACTCTTGAAAAATATCATTGCTATTTAATATGTGATAGAGATGATGTAAATATCTCAACTGCAAATGGTCGTTTCTTTGTTAGAATGTTAACAGTTCTATCACAATTAGAAATTGAAATAGTATCAGAAAGAACAAAATTTGGATTAAATGGCGCTATAAAAGCTGGTCATATTCCTGGAAAATGTCCTCTAGGTTATTATAGAGATAAAGATAAAACATTGAAAAATGATAATAGCACTAAAGATGTAGTTGTTAGAATATTTGAAATGTATTTAGAGGGTAAAAGTTATCAAACAATTGTTAACATTTTGAACAAAGAAAAAGTTTTATATCCAGAAGTAAAGCATTGGATTGATTCTTCTATTAACCGAATTATAAATAATAAAATATATATGGGTGATTATGAAAGATACAAATATGATAATGATAGAGAAACAGAACTATTTATGGATGTTGTACCTGCTATTATAACAAGAGCTATGTGGGAAGAATTTCAAAAACAAAAAGAAACAAATCAAAGAGCATATTGTAGGAATAGAGTTTATATATTCTTTCAAAAACTTGTATGCCCTAATTGTGGTTAAATAATGACTTGTAAAGGAACTGGTGGAAAGAAATCTAAATATATGTATTATTTCTGCGATACTTGTAAGTTATATTATAACGAAGATGAAATAGAAAATTGTTTAATAGATTATATTTTAGACCTAGTAGAATATGATTTTCATGTTAAAAAATACTTCTACCCTATACTTGCTGAAAAGAAAGATGATGAAAGTAAGAAAATTGACGAAGAAATAAAAAAATTACAACAACCGAAAGACAGAATAAAAAAGGCTTATATGAATGGTATTCTTGAAATGGGAGATTTCTCAGAAGATTACAAATTGATTGAAGAAAAACTATCAATATTAGAAAATAAAAGAATTGATGCACTTGATTTTGATAAAGAAACTTATAACCCACAACATCTTATGGCTGAAAGAGATATAGAACGAGAAAAATTAACTGAACACGAAATGTATAAAGATGTTTTATTAAAACTTTGGACTATGAAAAGCAAAGATGAAAAACAAGCTTTTATCTCAAAATTTATTGATAATGCAACATTAAAGAAAAATAAAGACGGAAGTTTTGAAATAGATAAAATAAATTTTAGAAGTAGTTTTATTGAACAGATAGACAAGCTATATGATAAAGGTATTGTAGATGTACCAAGCATGATAGAAAGAGATGGCAAATTTGAAGATATTAAAGTTAGTGTCAATATGAATAAAGACCAGTTAGATGATTATTTGAGTTCATTGAAAAAAGAATTAGATATTAGTTATATGGATTTAGGAGAATATTATTTTCACGATGATAGGATTGATGAAAATTATGATACTAAAACTCAAGTTGCAAAAATCAGAAACAGAGCTATTGAGTTTAAATTAAAGAAAAATCAAAAAGTTATTAGACTTGTAGCAATGAAAGAATTTAAAAACTATATGGCAAGACCAGAAGGAAAGTTACGCTTGGGACTTGTTACTCATACTACTTCAAAGAAGAAGCATAAATAATTGTTGCAAGAATGCTCTTTATATTTTCTCTGCAACAATTAAATTAACGTGGCACGTTTTGTTTTTACTTTAGTAAAAATGAAAGTGGCGATAGTTAATTTAAATAAATTTTATCTCTGCGAGAGAAAATTTATTGCTTCGCAGAGCCCCCGAGTTTTGATAGCATGTCAAAACTCATAGAGGGTTAGGACTTATGGCAAAGCCAAAGTCCTCTGCTTCAAAGAAATTTCAAAGGAGGTTCTTTTATGGAGCAAGAATTAGCATATTCTTTTCACTTAGGCAGTGATAAAAACAAAAGTAAATTAGCAAAGAAAGTTGCAAAAGAAAATGTATCTGGCACTACTTCTCTATCTAATAATGCAATTCAAAATGCAAAAGATTTGTCAGATGTAAATAGACACAACTTAAGAGATTATGATAATCAAAGAGAACTTATTAGAATAATATATGGAACTGATGATATTGTAAATGATGTTAAGCAAGTATATTTAGATGAATTTGAAGAAGCTAGATTGGAATATAACAACAAGCAAACTCATGAAGATAGAAAAATCAAAGATTTAATCAAAATTGTACCAACTTTTAAAATAGCAAATGCAACAATTCACTTTGATGAAACCTCTCCACATATGCATATTGTAGGAGCTCCAGTAGTTGAAAATTGCACAAGAGGGATGAAAAAGCAAGTTGGAAAATCACAAGTATTTACTAAAAACACTTTAACTGAAATACAAGATAAAATGAGAAATGCTTGTATTAAGTCATACAATAAATTCTATGAAGTTGATACTAGGCTAAAAGAAAAGCAAAAAGGTAGAAATCAGGACATTAATGTTAAAGATATGAAAGATTACAGAAAAATCAAGAAACAGGTAAAGCAGAAAGAACAAAAACTTGCAAAAGCGAATAATCAAACGAAACAACTTGATAATACAAGTAAAGATATAGAAAAAATTTTAGACGGTTTAAAACCTACTAAGCTAAACAAAAATAATATGGTTATTTCAAGCGAGGATGTCCAAAAAATAAAAAAATTTACTAAAGATGTAAAAGATGCCAATAAAACCGTTAGAAGTGTAAATGACTTAAATATGGCGATTAATGATTTTGAACACTCTGCTTTTGAAATATCTCAAGAAAATCGTTCACTTAAATATCAACTAGAACTGAAAGATAATGAAATAGACAATTTAAAAAGTGAATTATCTACTAAAGACAAAATTATTGGTAAATTACGAGCTGAAAAAGATAAACTAAAAGAAGAAGTTAATAAATTCAAAGGATTTTGGTGTAGTCTAATGAAACAATTTCAAAATAAAATTGGATTTGAGAAGAATGAACATTATAAATTTGTTAGTGATGATTTATATAAAAATGGCATTTTTGATAACAACGATAACGAGATAGCAAATAATGTTAGAAGGAAAATAAAAACATTAGATGGAATAGCTAATTTAAAAGATAAAAAGAAAAATGATACAAGATTTTAATATGGAGGTAAATCGAATATGGAAAATGAAAAAGTAAAATATTTAATAGATATGATAAATGATATGGACTTAACAAATAAATTAAGGCTTGCAATATGTATGAGTGATAGTAGTTGTACAAATCTAAAATATGATAAACCTGAGATGTATAAGTATTTTGATAGTATGTTAAAAGAAATTGATGAAGAATATAGAACTACTTTAATAAACTTTGCAAAATATCATCTTATAATGTTTGCAATGGCTAAAATTATGGAAATTACAAAAGAAGAACAAAATCAAGTTGCATTATATTTATTTAATGTTTTAAATAGTTAAAACTAGGAAAAATAAAGCATTATTATTGAAAAATTATGTAAAACATGATAAAATATTATATGATATAGCGAATTGCTGTGTTATTATCTTTTTTCCACTAAATAGTGAGAGAAATATTTCTCTGGCTTTTAGTTTTACATACAGTAAGTTATCAACAAAAAAGCATTAAGGAGGAAAAAATTATGCTTGAAAAAATTCTAACAAAAATGGCTAAAGTGGTATATCCTGAACGGGATATAAGTGTAGAAAAACTAGGAGGTCGATTCTTTCTTCATCCGCGTGATACAACTGGTTGCAACACTTATCTGCTAGAAGGAACATACTCGTATGATGAAGTTGTGAAGTTGAATGCTTTGACAACTTATAGTGCAGGTTTTGGATTTTGTTCAGAACTTGGACCAATTGCTTTTATCGGAATTCCTAATCCTGTTTGTGCACAGAGAAGTGGATATTTTGAATATAAAGTTCATGCATACGGAACCCCTTTTGATGAGAGCGAGTACTATTTCAAAGCTTACACTGAGGAAGAAGCAAAGAATATCGGAAATTATACTGTGTATGGTTTAGACGGACTCAGAGAAGTTGCGTCAGTAGCTCCTATAAGCCAGATGTCCTATGTCTATGATTCCAGATTTACAGCTAAAGAAGCTAAAAATCCAAGAGTATTTGACATGGACTGCAAGTTGAAAGGAGTTTATAGTTACAATGAAGCTAAACTACTTTCAACTGGAACACTTAAAGAAAAAGATGGCTATTCAGGAGAAGAACACCCTATTGTTTTTGCAATTGTAGGAAATGGTCAGCATGTAGGAATTATTAACATGTGGCCTTCTCAAACAGAGCTGGTACGTGGTTTTAGAGATGTTTGGGAATATGGTGCTGAAGAACCCGAAACTCAAACAATTAGTTTTCTTACCAAAGAGGAAGCTTCTAAAATCAAAGATTTTACACTGTACGTCTATAAGTATGCTAGTTCAGGAAAAGGCAGGGACAAATATCAAATCGAAAGATATGATAGAACTCTTGATAAGAGATTCAAGTTTCAGTTACCTGACGGAAATGATTATCGATTGATTGAGCATATGGAATTGTTCAAGTAATTAAAAATGAGTGGGTTGCAAATATAGAATGCAATCCACTTGTTTTTTCAATTATAAATAATTTTAATATAGAAAAAGTATTCTCATATTTATTACTTTAAATATTTAATATCAGTATCATTTAAAATTTGCATTTGTGATATAGCTATTTTATTTAATTTTTCAAGTCTTTCAGATTGTTTTAATCCTTCATTTATAAAAACAGAATTTAAATTTTCTAAATTTGCTAAACATATTAATTCATTCATTGTTGCATAATCTCTTATATTTCCATCTAAATTAGGATTTTTAGTACGCCATTCTTTTGCTGTCATACCAAATAAAGCCATATTTAATACATCAGCTTCTTCTGCATAAACAAAGTTTATTTGATTTTTAGTTAATTCTTTAGGTACTAAATTATTTTTAATAGCATCAGTATGTATTCTATAGTTAATTTTAGAAAGTTCTCTTTTGGCATTCCAACCTATTTGCTTTTGTTCTTCTGCTTTTAATCTTTCAAATTCTTTTATCAATAATAGTTTGAATTTTGGACTAATCCACATTCCAAATTCAAAAGCAATATCTTTATGAGCATAAGTTCCACCGTATCTTCCAGCTTTTGATATTATTCCAATCGCATTTGTTTTTTCTGTCCATTCTTTTACACTTATTTTATAACTATTTAAACCTGCTTGACTTTTAATTATGGCGAATTCGCCATAATTAAAATTAGGATTATGAATTTCTTCCCAAATACCTAAAAACTCAATAGTATTTCTATTCCTTAGCCAGTCTGAAACAAAAAAATCTCCATCTTTTGATTTAAGCATATCAGTAATTGATATATAATCTTCATCATCAATTTTTATATAAGTAATCTTTTGATTTAAAACATTTAATTCTGGCATATCTTGCCCTCCTTTTTTTAATGGTATAACGATTTATTTTAGTTATTATACCAAACAAAAGTTTTAAAATCAATGTTTATTAAAAATAATTGTAAAAATATTCTATAATATTGTAAATAACTTATGAAAAATCAGATAAATCTACACTTTTCACTTTGATAAAATATACTTAATTTTTTTTCAAAAGTCCAACCTTAACTAGTTCATCAGTAATTTCTCTTATACTGTTAATAATATTCTTTTTGAAAGAATATACATTATCATTTTTTAGTATAGAATTAGTCTTAGAATTTGATAGAGCATAGTCATATGGTGACTTTGTTTTTATTTGCTTTTTTAATGCTTTTATAATATCTGTATTAGTAAAAACATATCTCTCTATATCATATAAATTACATATTTTAATATGATTTATAATCCAATTATACAAATCACCACTTGTGTCTATATTTAATTTTTTTGCTACATCTTTATATATAAGCTCCCTTCTAATATAGGATTCTTCTAATAGTACTACTATTCCAAAACAATTGTTATAATCAAATATAACTTCCTTATCGTTCTCAAAAAAATTATAAATATTTTTAAAATCTAAACGTACTTGTTTATATAATTGAAGTACATAATTGCTAATTTTATCTATTTCTTGTTTGATATAATTTTCATCTAAACATCTTGTTTTAGCATAAGGAACTGTAGATTTGCATTCAAAAAAAATATAATTATCATTTTTCCTACACATTACATCAGAGGTTTTTAAAGCATTATGTTTCTTTTTATAACATTGTTCTTTCATGACTTCGTCAAACAAAAAAGATTTATTTAGTACTTCAAATAGATAATCTTCTAATACATTCTTTCCAAATAAACTTCTAAGCTCTGAATTAGAATCTGTTAATCTATATAAAAGTGAATCTGTTATAGCTCTTGGAATACAATGAGGTAATGGTAAATTGATTATTCCATTATATTCTATGAATGGATAAACGTATGAAGGTCTAACACAATATAAATAATCGTGTATGCTATCAGAAAATTTATCTATTCCTTTTTGAAAAGCTTCTCTAGAAAGTCTTAGTAAACTTGTTGCTTTTGAATATTTTAAAATAATATATCTTAATATTTGAGGGTCTAAATTAACTTTTAATGAACAAAAGAAACTTAAAATAGACCCTAATTCTAAAAAAGAATTATAATCAACATTAAATTTTTTATAAAATTCTTTTTTCATATCAATTTTATCTGAAACATATGTAAAAAAATAATTATATCTATAATATTTATATATATTGTAAGTTTGAATATCAAATTGTGTAGAACCAAGTGCAATTAACAAAAAGTCAGCAAATTCAATTGTTCCAATTTTATTAACCAAAGTAGGATGTTGATGCTCCTTTATACAATTAATCATTTCAATAAATTTATTTATATTTTTACCTTTAAAATCATTATCGTTATATTCATCTGCTTTGACTGCAAATAATAAGAAAGTTTCAAGTTCCCATGCCATTGGTTGTCCTGAAGTTAATTCTATCCCATTAATATTCATAATTTGCTTTGAATAATATTGTAAAACTCTCATTTTTTCAATAAAAGAATATCTTTTTAAAATAACAGGCAATCTTTCATAATCCATATATTATAATCTCCTATAATATTTTCTATATTTTACCATAATTTTATAAAATATTTAGAAAAATCAAAAAAAAATTCTTTTCTATTGATAAAAGTTGAAAACTATGTTAAATTATAATCATATAAATCGAATTATATAAAAAAGAGCATTACTATTTGTAGATATATTTTTTCGCATACCTGCTCCGTAATCGCTCCATTTGAAAACAACTTACGGACTAATTAAAGTTCGTAAGTTTTTATTTTATATAAAACTTTAAAAGTTCTCTTTCTAGAAAGGAGGACATTTTTTATGCTTGAATTTAAAACAATTGAAGAATTGAAACCTAATCCTAAACTACTAGAACTTATTAAAGGCTTTACTTATAAAACTAAAAAAGGAAAAGTTAAAATTCTTCTAAATACTAATTTACAGTTTATTGAACCAACTGAATATTTAATTACATATCCTATTACTTTTACTATACTTGAATATAAAGTAAATGAGATTAGCAATAAACCATTTTACATTAAAGAGTGCAAAGAAAAGTATAATTTGAAAGAAATTGAAACTTTTTTAAGAAATCTTTAATTTTTGACTATACTTTTTGCGTTTAAGTGAGGAAACATATGAGAGGTATATTAATATTTCTCAAAATTTAAGGAAAGGAGGAAAAATATGAGATGTGGAGTTTATGTAAGAGTTTCTACTGATGACCAAAGAGATAATGGTTATTCTATTGATTCTCAACTTCGAATGATTAAAGAATATTGTGAAAAGAATGATTATGATATTGTAGATGTATACAATGATGCAGGACATTCTGGAAAAGATTTAATGAGACCTGAAATGCAAAGATTACTTAAAGATATCAAATCCAAGAAAATTGATAAGTTAATTGCTATTAAAGTAGATAGATTAACTAGAAACAATTATGATGGTTTTTGGTTACTTAATTACTGCGAAGAACACGATGTTAAGATTGAATTAATACTTGAGCCTTATGATGTATCTACTGCTAATGGTGAAATGATATTTGGTATGAATTTAGCATTCGGTCAAAGAGAACGAAAAGAAATTGGAACAAGAACTAAGCGCGCTATGGAAGAAATGGCTTTAGAAAAAATTCATCCAAGTAAAGCACCTTATGGTTATAATAGAAATAAAGAAACTGGTCATTTAGAAATAGAACCTATTGAAGCACAAGTTGTAAAAGAAATATTTGAACTATGTAAAAAAGGACATTCTACTAGAAATATTGCAACTATTATGAAAGATAATAATGCTTATTTAAAACAAGGTAGATGGGCATCAGACAGAGTTTATAAAATACTTACTAATTCTATTTATATTGGTATATTTGAATATGGAAAGTATAAAAGAAAACCACAGGATGTATTAAGAGTTGAAGATTATTGTGAATCTATTATTGATATAAATACTTGGAACACGACAAGAGCAAATCTAGAAAAGAATAAGCATCCAAACTATGGGGAGCATATCCATTTATTTGCAGGATTAGTAAAATGTCCTTTATGTAATGAGATACTTGCAGCTAGTGAATCATTTAAAAAGTATAAGAATGAAACTAAAATTTATTACCATTTGAGATGTAAAAATCATAATTGTAAAGGTTATGGTTATCACTATAATTCAGATAAAATTGAGGATAAATTAAAAAGAATTTTAAATGAATTAACTAGATTTATGTATGATAATTCTAATGAAATAATTACTTGTAGTTCTACTAAAAGCAAAGAAGTAAAAGAAATAGAAAAAGCAATTGAAAAGTTAAAATTCAAGAGAAAAAATTAGTAGATTTATATTTAAGTTCTACCCTAGATGTGGAAACTATCAATCATAAAAATGATGTTATTAAAAAAGAAATTGATAAATTAACTAAAAAGAAAACTACACTTGATCCAGATAATGACTTTAAAGAATACACAGTAGAACTTCTTAAAAAGTTAGACTATGAAGAAGATAATGGAGATTTTACCTTTAAAAACAGTTTAAGTTTTGCTTATTTATTCGATAGTTTAAATAGAAAAGCACAGAAAGAATTAATAAGTAGATTAATATCTTCTATTGAAATAACAAGAGATGATAACTACAATATTGAGATTAAAAATATCAAATTTACAGAAGAATTTATCTCAAAAAGTACAAAAGATTATATTGATTATTTAAATGAACTACTAACTGATAATAATATTGGTATAACTTATAAAGAACAAATTAATAAAGAAAAATTATTAGAATTAGAAAAAGATTATACCGTTATGTCATTAGTAAAAATGGAGAATAATCTATATTCGGAAGAAGAATTAAATAACTATATCGATTTAATGAAAGAACATTTCTATGTAGGTGGAGTTATAAATTGTCCTTATGTTGAAAGTAATAATATAGTTGATACTTTAATTCTAATACCAAAAACTGAATTAATAAATGTTTAAAATTAAAAAATGATGAAAGACTGTCTGAAAAAAGAAAAGAATTAAATCCATTAGAATGGACGAAATTAATGAATAATTACAAAAATATGGCTGAAGAAATAGTCTTAAATGAATATGTTTTTGTATAAATAATCTCAAAAAAAGAGGAAAAAATTATCAAAATAATTGAATCCTCTTTTTATATTATTTTTAATATGGGAGTATAAGTCGTGTCTAGCAAGCACTGAATTTATACTCCCGCATAAATTCTATTATGGGAATTCCCAGACCCTTTGCTAAAAAAAGTTTTAATAAAATTATTAAAAAATATGATATCACCCATTTTTTCTGGATGCCATTGAACAGCAATAATATTTCCATTTTCTATTGCCTCAATTGTTCCATCTTCAGCAATTGCAGATACTATAAAATTATTTGCTAATTTTTTAATAGATTGTTTATGAAATGAATTTACTTCAATACATTCTTCTATATTGTATGTATTACTTAAAAAAGTTTGTTTTTTAATTTTTATTGTATGTAATGCATCTTTCAAATTATGATTTTCTATTTTTTGGTTTAAGCTACCTCCAAAACAAACATTTATAGATTGAAGTCCTCCACAAATTCCTAAAATTGGTTTATTTGCACTTGAAAATAATTCAATTGCTGCTTTATCTAATTTAAATTCATCAATATCATAATTTTTTTCTGGAATGGGTTCTTCATTATAATAATGTGGTGGAATATCGATACAACTTCCTGTTACAATAAGTCCATCGCATATCTCACATACTTTTTCTAAATTTTTATCTGAAACAATTGGAAATAATAATATATTTAACTTGTCAAATATATCTTTATAATGTTTAGTTAAATAATATCTGTAGTTAAAAGGTTCTTCTTCCTTTACATTTTCAAATCTCTCAATTATTGCTAATATCATTTTTATACTCCTTTATATTTCTAATTTTATAGTATATATCATACCAACTATATGCTCTTGTTATATTATCAAATTCAAAATTTCTATTATATGGATAATCAAATATTATTATATTAGTTTTGCCAATTAATTTTCTTAAATTATTTGGATCATCTTCAATCATAATATCTATACAATTATTTTGGCAATATTCTCCTTTGTTTTTTACATCAAAAACAATTTTATCATAATAAATATTATTATCCTTTAACCATTTTTTTGTAATACTTTCTACTTCTTTCTTTAGAGAATTAGAAAACCATTCATCATTATTTCTTCTGGCTGTAATTATATATATTTCGTTACCTTCATTTTTAAGTTTTTTTATAACTTCAGCTGAGTGTTTCTTTGCTGGTAATGTAATAACTAAATCTTTTCTATATTTATTCCAAAATTTATGTGCTATATCTTCTCCCCATAAAAACATATCTGTAGTATCTATTACATTTATATTTTCTAATTTATATTTACCTAATTCATTGCAAAATTTAGTTCCATAATCTATACAAAAATTATACTGTGAATTTAAAACACCATCAATATCTATTCCTATTTTCATTTATTCCTCCAAAAGTTATAATCTAATAAAAATTATACTATAAAATAATAAAACTTTCCATACTCCCATTGAAATTTAATAACAATTCTTATATAATATTTTTAGAAAGAGAGCATTATGGTTCGTAAGCTGTAGTTTAACCGCTCCACATTATAAAAATAGGAAATGGAAAATCCACAAACGTGGTTTGCCAGTTAATATGTAAAAAACACATTGAACAGTCAAGTTACAGATGTGTTTTTTATTATACGAATTATTATCAAAAAATAAGATAATATTACTTATATTCCTATTTTTTTATATACATATTTTCAGGAAGTTTTCTTCCTACTATATTAATATTTATTAATTGCTCTGGATTTTTACTCATCATAATACTTCCATGTCCTAATAAATTAATTAAATAAAAGTCTTTATTAAAATCATTATAATATTCTTCTTTTAATAATTCTAATATTTCTTCTACTTCTTCTATTGCTCCGCAAGGTAATGCTTTTTTCGTAAATGGAGCCCCATTAATATAACAATGCGAATGTATCATATAATTAATATTAGGTAATAAATTATATAATCTAACCTGTATAGGTGTATCAACAGATGGTTTACTATCTCCACAATAATATAGTTTTCCATTTTCTAAATATACTGGAACAAATTCATTAATTCCAATAAATTCCTTGTTAACATTTCTTTTACTTACAAAAATATATTTGCCGTCTCTAAAAGAGGGAAAACCTTTAGGACATCTAAAAGAAGCATTACCTAAAAATCTAGTAACATCTTTAGTTTCAAATGTTGTTTCAGCAAATTTAGAAGCATAATCTTTTACAAGATTTAAAAATACTTCTTTAACTGGAATAGCTGGATTCCTTTCAGATTTATAGACCTCTTCTTTGAAAAGATTGAAAAACCAAGCTAAAGCACCTATATTTTCTTTTGAAGAAACGGTTGATTCTCTGGTTATACTTTTTATGAAATTTAATCTATCTAACAACTCTTTAGAACAATCTTTAATATCAGTTCCTTCATACCATACATTTCCAAGTGGATCAAATAATTTCATACTATATAAATTATTGCTTTTAGTAAATTCAATTGTTAAATTAGATTTTAAAGCAAAAGACCTTTGAAGTAAATCTTCAAAAGAATATTTATTATCTATATTTCTTTTTGAAGAAACAAGCATTACTTTATAATTTATATCTTTGACATTTCTAATTTTAGGTAATTCATTAGGAACATTTGCCCACCAAATGACAATATCATAATTAATAGATGATTCTAGTATTGAGTTTAATTCATTATAATTTCCACCATTAAAAACAGTTGCATCTGGTAAATAATTTGCAAATTTATTAACTATTTTGGATTGTTTTCCACCATTTAAATCCCAATTTCCACCTACAAATAAAATCTTATTTTCCATAACTAAATCTCCTTACTATTTTTTTTGCAATATTTTTTTTGCTATAAGCTTCTTCTATTATATTATCTCTATCAATAATATAAGCTAAATGTTTATTATTCTTAATTGTTGATAAATCATTGGCAACTACTAAATCACATTTATTTTTATCTCTTAATTTTTTTGCAACATCTATCAATTTTTCTTTAGATACACCATCTAATAATTTAAATCCAACTAAGTATGTTGAAGGACTTAAATCTTTAATTATAGATATTATTTTTGGTGTTGGTTTCAAAACAATTACTAAATTATTTTCATAAGAAGAAATTTTATTTTCATTAATAGTTTCTACATTTGAAAATGCTTCATCTAAATTATTTGTGTTTTTTATACTCTGTTTTATTCTATCAATTGTTGTTACATAGTCTGTCATATAATCAGATACTGCCATAGAATGTATAAAATAATCTATTTTTTCATTCAAAAGCAAATTTTGTATTTTTTCTTTTAAATCAAGAGTTCCTTCTATTTCAATAATTTTAATTTTTTCATTTATTATTGGTTTTAATGAATCTTTAGAACATACATAATATATCATTAAGTCCTTATCTTCATTTAATAAATGATTAGCTATCGTCATTCCTAATTCACCACTTGCAAAATTAGTTATTTTTCTAACATTATCTATTTTTTCACTAGTTCCACCAGCAGTTATAATAATTTTTTTCATAATATATCCCTTCCTTTCATTCACATTTTATTACTAATCTATTGATAAGTAAAATATATTTATGTTATAATGCCTATAAGGAGGAATTATAATGAACGTAGATTTAGAATTATACAGAGTTTTCTATACTGTGGCCAAAAATAAACATATGACAAAGGCTAGTGAAGAGCTACATATTTCTCAACCAGCTATATCACAATCAATAAAAAAGCTTGAAGAACAATTAGGTGGGACATTATTTTTAAGAAGTAATAAAGGAATGGAATTAACAGAAGAAGGAAAGATGGTTTATGAATATGTTAGGGGAGCATTAGAACTTATCAATAATGCTGAAAATGAATTTACGTTATTTAAAGATTTATCAAAAGGTGAAATAAAAATTGGATGTTCAACAACCTTAACTAAATTGATTTTAATGAATGTATTAGAAAAATTTCATAATGATTATCCCAATATAAATATCAATATAACAAATGATTTAACCAGCAATTTAATAAGTGATTTAAAATTAGGCAAATTAGATTTTGTAATATTTAATGAAAGCAATATAAAAGAAACTAATTTACATTTAGAAAAGATTAAAGAGTTAAGACAAGGTTTTGTTTATAATCCAAAATCTTATAATGATGAAGTTAATAATTTTGAAGATTTAAATAACTTTCCTCTTATATTGCAAAAAGAAGAATCTAATAGTAGAAAATTCTTAGATTATGTTGCTATGCAAAACAGTGTCAAATTAATACCTAAAATGGAAGTTGTAAGTCAAGAATTAATTATTGAATTTGTGAACATAGGGTTAGGTATAGGGTTTGCAATAATAGATTTAGCGACTAGAAAGTATAAAAATTTAAAAGAATTAAAAATTAATAAAAAAATACCCAATATAAATGTATATTTAGCAACTAATAAAGCAGTTTCATTAACATTTGCAAGTAAAAACTTTATAAAATATTTAAAAAACTAACAACCATAAATTTCTTAATTAGTGGTTGTTAGTTTTTCAATAAAATTCTAAAATCAAAAGATGTTGTTGTATTTATCTAAAGAAACACAAACACCATTCAAATAATTCAAAATTCCAGCATCAGTAGAAAAATCAAACTTCAAAAAATAATTACAAAGCATTTGAGTTTTCTTTCCAAAACTTTTATTAATCTCATTTTTACCATATTTACCATCACCAATAATAGGAAATCCAAGAAAAGCAAGATGAGCTCTAATCTGGTGAGTTTTACCAGTTTCAATTTGTACATCTAAAATAGAAGTATTATCATTTCTTTTTTCTAAAACAGTAAAAGAAGTAATAATTTTAACATAACCTTTTTTAGGCGTATCAGAAATATAAACTAAAGATTTTTTATTATCTTTAAACAAATAAGCGACATCTCTTTTATGGTCAACTGAAGGAATACCATAAACCATTGCAAGATAATGCTTTTCAATTTCATGCTTTTTAAATTTATCAAAAAGAATCTCTAAAGATTTTTCATTTTTAGCAAATAAAACTAACCCAGTAGTATTTCTATCAATTCTATGGCATGGCATTGGCTTAAAAGTAGAAGAACTATATTTTTTATGAACTAAATCTGTTAAAGAATTAGTTCCAGTTACTTCAAGATTTGATGGCTTATTTACAACTAAAATATTTTCATCTTCAAAAACAATATTTAACTCAATAGAAGATTGTTTGCTATCTAAAAACTCATCTGTAACATAAAGTAAAATTTCATCGCCATCATAAACAATAGTATCTTTATTAACTCTTTTTCCATTAATTTTAATATCCTTTTTTCTAAGTAATTTAGAAAAAATACCAAAAGTTAAACCAGGTACATTATCTAATAAAAATTTATTTAATTTTTTCTCATTATATTTTTTATTTACAACTAACTTTTTCATAAAAATATTATATAAGAAAAAAGCTAAAATATCAAGAAAAAGACCATATAAATATAATAGTAATATAAAATATCATATTCATATGGCCTAAAGTTAATTAAGACATTATTTTAATTAATTCATAGAATGCTTTTTGAGCATTTTCAGATTCAAAAGTCAACTCAAATATGAGTGAATTTTGATTTAGAATATCAGTTAGAACAATAAGTTTTGCCAATTGCTTAATCTGTTTAACAGATAAGTCCTCAACGATATCATTTCTAAGAATATCATCAAAAATCTCATTCCAAGTTTCTGGAAGATCAATGTCTAAGTTACCAGTATCTGTCTCGCCATTTTGGTAAACGAAAATATAGATTTTTTCTAATTCTTTAATTTTTTCCTGAATATCAAGTAAATCTTTTCTTCCATTAGAAATTGAAAAATTAACAGAGACGAGTTCTTCAGATAACTTGTTTAAATCATTAGAGATTTGTTCAACTTCCTTTTGACGTTGCTCTATGGTTTTTCTAAGTTCTAACATCAAAGCCTGTTGATTCTCTAGCTGCTTGATTAAGCTCTTTTTATTGGTAATTAAATTTTTGTGTTCGTTTTCTTTAGCAATCAATTCATGCCTGAGAATGTTTTCTTCATCCTTAAGCTTTTGCAGTAAACTTTCTTCATCAAGCGAAGATGCTTGGAAATGTAAGATAGGAAATTGTTCTTCTGTAGCTTCATTTTTTTCCTGAACTGTTGTAATTGTTGTATCATCTTTCCAAATTGTTGTAATTGCTTCATCATCTGTAGAAATTGATAATGAAGATTTTTTATTATGATTTTTTTTCTTAGAATTTTTTGTCATTTCATTTATTATCCTGTTATAAGCAGATTTCTCAAAGTTTTTCTTTAAAAATTCTAAGAGTTCTTCTTTCTGACAATCATATTCCCGAGCTAAATCATCAATAGTAGATCCATATTTCAATTTTACAGTTAGTTTTTTACCGTTTAAACGTATTAATTTTGATGGACAGCTATTCATTTTCCAAATCCTCCTTGTTGTTTTTTACCGCATTCAATTTTATGTCGATATTTGAAATAATGTAATCTGTAATAGATAACAGATCTGAAAAATTCTTTTTAAGCTCTTCTGGAGTTAAAAGTTTATTTACACTTTTACTTCTCTGAGAAGTAGGCCCCATTACATGTGGTTTATGAACGCGATACAGTAAACTTTCTCTGGGAATATTGTAATAATCAGCAATTTCTTGTAGACTATCATAAATTGCCCAGACAGAAACTCCAAAAATTTCAGCTATTTCTGCAAAAGATTTTCCAGCTTTCCGATATTCTAAAAAACCTTGCTTCATAAGCTTTACACGTTCAGAAGTTTGTGATTGTGTAGCTTTGTTTGCCATAATTAACCTCCTAAAGTATTCTGGTTACAACCAGAATAAGCTATAATTAATAGTTACAAAATTATTATGACATAAATAATACCTAAAATCAACTTTATGTAAAATAAAAGGACTGCAAATAGCATTTTAAACTGTTTTAAAACTCTTGATTTTTAAATAAAAATGAAGTATAATCAAAAACGTAAAAAAGAGAAAAGACTATATAAAATTATATCTAGTCATAAGAAAGGAAGAACAAAATGAAAGCAATAGAAATAAGAAATAAATATTTAAACTTTTTTAAAGCACATGGACACACAATAATACCATCAGCACCATTAATACCAGAAAACGACCCATCAGTATTATTCACAACAGCAGGAATGCAACCATTAGTACCATATCTATTAGGAGAAAAACACCCATCAGGAACAAGACTAACAGACTATCAAAAATGTGTAAGAACAAATGACATAGAAGAAGTTGGAGACAATAGACATTTAACATATTTTGAAATGCTAGGAAACTGGTCATTAGGAGATTACTTCAAAGAAGAATCAATTCAAATGAGTTTTGATTTCCTAACAAAAGAATTACAAATTCCAGTAGAAAAATTATCTGTAACAGTTTTTGCAGGAGACGAAGATTGTACAAGAGACACAGTTGCAGCAGAATGTTGGAAAAAAGCAGGAATATTAGATGGTCATATTTATTATTATGGAAAAGATGACAACTGGTGGATTGCTGGAGAAGAAGGACCATGTGGACCAGATACAGAAATGTTCTACGATACAGGAAAACCAGCATGTGGACCAGATTGTCAACCAAGTTGTGACTGTGGTAAATATGTTGAAATATGGAATAATGTTTTCATGGAATATTTTAAAGACAAAGACGGAAATTATTCAAAATTATCACAAAGAAATGTTGATACTGGACTAGGATTAGAAAGAATGACAATGTTATTACAAGGAAAAGAAACACCATTTGATACAGAATTATTTAAACCAGTAATGGACAAACTATCAGAATTACAAAAAATAGATAACATAGAAAGCAGAAGAATAATTGCAGAACACTTACGTTCAAGTATGATGATAATATCTGATGGTGGTAGACCAAGTAATGTAGATAGAGGTTATATCTTAAGAAGATTAATCCGTAGAATGGTTAGACATATGAATAAACTACAGATCAATCTAGATGAAATATCAACATTAATAGATATCAATGTAGAAAACCTAAAAGAAATGTACCCAGAACTAGAAAAAAATGCAGAAACAATAAAAAATGTAATAATTGAAGAAAAAGATAAATTTGTAAAAACACTAGCACATGGTGAAAAAGAATTTGAAAAAGAAATGAATAGAGCAAAACAATCTGGAAAAGATAAAATAGAAGGAAACGTTGTATTTAAATTATATGATACATACGGATTCCCACCAGAAGTTACAAGCGAACTTGCAAAAGAAAATGGAATGACTGTTGATATGAAAGAATTTGATGAATTATTCAAAGCTCACCAAGAAAAATCAAGACTAGGTTCAGAACAAAAATTTAAAGGCGGACTTGCTGAACAAAATGATACAACAATAGCATATCATACAGCAACACATCTTTTAAATGCAGCATTAAAAGTAGTATTAGGACCAGAAACACATCAAAGAGGTTCAAACATAACAACAGAAAGAATGAGATTTGACTTTAACTGTGATCACAAATTAACAGATGAAGAAAAACAAAAAACAGAGGATTTAGTAAATGAATGGATCAAAGAAGCTCTTCCTGTAACAGTAGAAGAAATGTCAAAAGAAGAAGCTGTAAAATCAGGAGCTGAATGTATGTTTATAGAAAAATACCCAGACATAGTAACAGTATATTCAATAGGAAATGTATCAAAAGAACTATGTGGTGGACCTCATGTAAAAAACACAAGTGAAATTGGAAAATTCAAAATAAAAAAAGAAGAAGCAAGCTCTTCAGGAGTTAGAAGAATAAAAGCAGTTATTGAGAAATAGGAAAGAAGAGGGAAAATGGGACGCCCATTTTTCCCTATAAAAAATTTCACTATATTAAAAAAGTATATAAAAATAAGGAGATGGAAAAAAGGGGGTCCCTTTTTCCCTTTTCCTTACTCGAAAGGAATATAAAAATGGAAGATTGTTTATTTTGCAAAATAATAAAAGGAGAAATTCCTTCAACAAAAGTATATGAAGATGAAGATATACTAGCATTTAACGATATAAATCCAGCAGCACCAATTCATATATTAGTAATACCAAAAAAACATATAGAATCATTAGCACATATGCAAAAAGAAGATGAAGCTATAGTAGGAAAAATATATGGAGTTATTAATAAAATAGCAGAAGAAAAAGGCTTCAAAGATAATGGCTATAGAGTAATTGTAAACTGCGGAAAAGATGCTGGACAAGAAGTAATGCATTTACATTTTCATGTTTTAGCAGGTGCAAAATTTGGAGATAAAATTGTGTAATTAATAATTGTAAAACTTAAGAAAATATGTTATAATAAAAACATAGAGTAAAAGTACGGAGGTAAAAAGTTATGTTTGAAAGTAAATATAGTAAAGTATTAACTATAGTATTAGTTATAGTAATAGTAGCAATACTTGGATTATTAGGATTTTTAGGATATGACTATTATAAAAAATATTCAACAACAAAACAAGCATCAGAATTTGTAAATAGTTATCAAGGAGATGTGACAACAGGTGATAGTGGAAATACAACAACTGATACAGACAATAATGAAGTAACAAATACTACATTAGATGGATTAGATGAAACACCAAACACTGGAACAAACTCAAGTTCAAGTACTGGTTCAAAGAAAACCTTTAAAGGATTTACAACAGTTGGAACAATGAAAATTCCAAAAATAAATTTTGAATATCCAATATTAGAAAAAATGTCAACACAAAGTTTAGCAACATCAGTAGTTGCACTATATCCAAGTGGAGACAATATAAATCAACCGGGAAATACAGTAATAGTAGGACACAACTATAGAAATGGATTATTTTTCTCAAACTTAAAAAAATTATCAATTGGAGATAAAGTATATATAACAGATTATAGAGGAACAAGCATAACATATACAATATATAACAAATTCGAAGCATCAGAGTCAGACACATCATTCTATGATAGAGATACAGCAGGAAAAGCTGAAATAACATTATCAACTTGTACAGATGCAAGTAATGATCAAAGAACAATTATTTTTGCAAAACAAGATTAAAAATAATAAAATAAAAATAAAGGAATTTCTAAAAATTCCTTTATTTTTTGTTTCAAATTGTATATAATACAAATTGTATATAAAAAACACAAAGGAGAGAATGCAACATGAATAAAGAACAAGCCAAAAAAAGAATACAAGAATTAAGAGAAAAAACAGAATATTATGCAAAAAAATATTATGATGACGATAACCCAGATATATCAGATTTCGAATATGATATGTTAATGGTTGAATTAAGAAATTTGGAAAAGGAATACCCAGAATTTATATCAAAAGAATCTTTAACCCAAAAAGTAGGAGGACATGTAAAAGAGGGATTTGAAAAAGTAACACATGAAGTCCCTTTACAAAGTTTACAAGATGTTTTTAGTTTAGAAGATATAGAAGATTTCTGCCATAAAATGGAAGAAAAGGCAGTTGAAAACGGAATTAAAGAAGTAAAATATGTAGTAGAAACAAAAATAGATGGATTATCATCAGCCTTAGAATACAAAAATGGAAAATTTGTAAGAGGTGCAACTAGAGGAAATGGATTAGTTGGCGAAGATGTAACACAAAACTTAAAAACAGTAAAAACAATCCCTATGGAAATAAATGATAAAATAGATATAACAGTACGTGGAGAAGTATTTATATCAAAAAAAGATTTCGAAGAAATGAACCAAGAAAGAGAAGAAAATGAAGAAGAATTATTCGCAAATGCACGTAATGCTGCAGCAGGTTCCTTAAGACAATTAGATAGCAAAATAACAGCTAAAAGACCTTTGGATATATATATATTTAATGTACAAAAAATAGATGGAAAAGAATTTAACTCACACTTTGAAGAACTTGAATATTTAGAAAAACTAGGATTTAATGTAAATCCTGTACGTATACCATGTAGCACTATACAAGAAGTAAAAGATGCAATTAATAAAATTGGAGAAATGAGAGAAAGCTTAACCTTTGGAATAGATGGAGCAGTTGTAAAAATAGATAACCTAAAATTTAGAGAAATATTGGGAACAACAGTAAAAACTCCAAGATGGGCTGTTGCTTACAAATACCCACCAGAGCAAAAAGAAACAATATTAAAAGACATCGTATGTCAAGTTGGAAGAACAGGTGTAATAACACCTATGGCAATATTAGAACCAGTGAAAGTGGCAGGGTCAACTATATCAAAAACAACTTTACACAATGAGGATTTTATAAAAGAAAAAGGATTAAAAATAGGAGATACAGTAGTAATTCAAAAAGCTGGAGATGTAATCCCTGAAATAGTAAAAGTTGTTGAAGAAAAAAGAACAGGAAATGAAAAGGATTTTGAAATGCCAAGAGTATGTCCTGTATGTGGTGCAGAAGCAGTAAGAGAAGAAGGGGAATCTGCTATAAGATGTACAGGAATTGAATGCCCAGCAAAATTATTTAGAAATCTAGTTCACTTTGTATCAAGAGAAGCAATGAACATTGATGGACTAGGAGAAAATATCATACAACAATTATTATACAAAGAATTAATTCATAATATATCAGATATATATGAATTAGAATTTGAAGACATAGCATCTTTGAAAAAAAATGGAAAGAAATTTGCTCAAAATTTAATAGATAGTATAAATGCAAGTAAACAAAACGATTTATATAGATTAATAACGGCTTTAGGAATAAGACACGTTGGTGGAAAAGCTTCAAAATTATTAGCTAGAAAATATAGAACAATGGACAATTTATCTAATGCAAGCTTTGAAGAATTAAGTGAAATAAAAGATATTGGCGAAGTTATGGCAAACAGTATTAGAGAATTCTTTTCACAACAACAAACAGAAGACTTGTTAAAAAAATTAAAACAAGCTGGTGTTAATATGAATTGTTTAGAAGAAGAAAGCACAGATAAAAGATTTGATGGAAAAACTTTTGTATTAACAGGAAGTTTAGAAAAATATACAAGAAAAGAAGCGGAAGATATAATAGAAAGATTAGGTGGAAAAACCTCAGGCTCAGTATCTAAAAAAACAGACTATGTACTAGCAGGAGAAGAAGCAGGAAGTAAATTAACAAAAGCTCAAAGCTTAGGCATTCAAATAATATCTGAAGAAGAATTTAGCCAAATGATAAAATAAAATCAACCAGTGGGGACGTTGTTTAACTGGTTGAAATGATAAGAAATTAATAGAAAAAAGTCAACCAGTTAAACAACGTCCCCACTGGTTTGGGAGGAAAAAATGGAAGAAAAATATACATTTGAAATGATGTGGGAAGATTTAAATAATGGTTACCAAATTTTCTATACTTATGTAAGAAATAGATATTTATTATTTAAAACAGCACCAAATTGTTATACACAAAAATTATTATCAGACCATCCAAAAAATCCACAACCCAAAATGTCAATGCTAACATTAAAAAGGGTTAGAGAGATGTTTCCACACATGGAAGATATTGAATATAAAATTATAAATGATTAAAAAAAGGGGTATTAAAAATGGCTATAATAATAGATGGAAAAGAATTAGCAAAAAAAATAAGAGCAAATTTAAAAATAGAATGTGAAGAATTAAAAAACAAACAAATTAATCCAAAATTAGCAGTAATAATGGTTGGAGATGATCCAGCATCAAAAGTATATGTTAGAAATAAAAGTAAAGTATGTGAAGATGTTGGAATAGAATATAAAGAATATTTATTAAGTTCAACTACAACACAAAAAGAACTAATAGAGCTAATAGAAAAATTAAATCAAGATAAGACAATAAATGGAATATTATTACAAAGTCCAATACCTGCAAATTTGGATATAAATGAAGCATTTAGAACAATATCACCTCAAAAAGATGTAGATGGATTTAATCCAGTAAATGTTGGGAAACTTGTATTAAACCAAGATACATTCGTATCATGTACACCATATGGAATAATGAAAATGTTTGAAGAATATAATATTGACTTAACTGGAAAAAATGTGGTAATATTAGGAAGAAGCAACATCGTAGGAAAACCATTAATGCATTGTTGCTTAAATAAAAATGCAACAGTAACAGTTTGTCATTCAAAAACACAAAATTTAGCGCAAAAAGCAAAAGAAGCAGATATATTAATATCAGCAATAGGAAAATCTCAATTCGTAACAGCTGATATGGTAAAAGAAAATGCAGTTGTAATAGATGTTGGAATAAACAGATTAGAAAATGGTAAAATCACAGGAGATGTAGATTTTGAAAATGTGAAAGAAAAAGCAAGTTATATAACACCGGTTCCAGGGGGAGTTGGACCAATGACAATAGCTATGCTTATGAATAATGTAATTAAAGCAACTAAAAGGCAAAACGGAATGATAGATTAAAAAATATTAATGTGGGACACAGTATAATTGTGTCCTTTTTTTATGCCAAAATAAGGAGGAATTAAGATATGGAAGAATTAGAAAATAAAAGATACTGGATATGGTTAAGTTTAATTAAAAATTTAGGTAGCAAAAGAAAATTAAGACTATTAGAATTGTATAAAACTCCAGAAGAAATCTATAAATTGACAAAAGAAGAATTAATGAATATAAATGGAATAGGAGAAGCAATTGCAAATGATATAATGATTTCCAAAAATGAAGAAATATTAAATTATCATATAAAATATATGAAAGAAAGTAATATAAATATTATCAACATAAATGAAAGAGAATATCCTCAAGCACTAAAAAAAATTTATGACCCACCAATTAGTTTATATGTTAAAGGAAATATAGAAAAATTAAACAATAAAAATATAGGAATTGTTGGATGCAGAGAATGTACGACATATGGTAAAAAATCAGCAGAATATTTTGCTTATAATCTTTCAAAACAAAATATAAATATAGTAAGTGGTTTAGCTAAAGGAATTGATAGTTATGCACATTTAGGAAGTTTAAATAATGGTAATACAATTGCAGTATTAGGAAATGGATTAGATATTATTTATCCAAAAGAAAATTTAGAATTAGCAAATGAAATTATAAAAAGAGGAGGAACAATTATCTCAGAATACCCATGTGGAACTAAACCAGAAAAAATGAAATTTCCAGCTAGAAATAGAATTATTAGTGGAATAAGTAGTGGTATTATTGTAATTGAAGCAAAAGAAAAAAGTGGGACATTAATTACAGTTGATTTTGCGTTAGAACAAGGGAGAGATGTGTTTGTGGTTCCGGGAAATATAAATTCTATTAATTCAGTTGGTACAAATGATTTGATTAAGCAGGGGGCTAGGTTGGTAACAACATATGAAGATATAAGCTAATTCTATAAAAAGTAAAAAAAGAAGTAGTTCAAAAACTACTTCTAATAAATGGTGGCTCGAAGTGGAATCGAACCACTGACACGGGGATTTTCAGTCCCCTGCTCTACCAACTGAGCTATCGAGCCAAAAAATAAAAATCTTATATATAAAAAAATGGCGACCTGGAACGGGCTCGAACCGTCGACCTCTAGCGTGACAGGCTAGCGTTCTAACCAACTGAACTACCAGGCCGTAAAAAGAATGGTGGTCGTTATAGGGCTCGAACCTATGACCCCCTGCTTGTAAGGCAGATGCTCTCCCAGCTGAG
>OGYP01000089.1_pt1 | contig 39914 bp, 24 predicted proteins | sample 1576571 | NCBI WGS metagenome assembly OGYP01 (sample SAMEA3541559, study PRJEB24748) | human gut metagenome | biome: human gut; feature: human-associated habitat; material: faeces | place: China | collected 2012
GAACAAAAGATTACTCGGACATTTAAAGGGCGGCAACAAGGCGCTGGAGGAGTATCTGGACTATTTCTTCGACAACGATTTCTATTATGTGGGCGACGAGTATTCCATGCATTCGCCCTACCTCTACAACTTCATCGGCAAGGCGTGGAAGACGCAGCGGACCATCCGCCGGCTGCTCGACTACAACTTCACGAACGACTCCTGGGGCCTGCCCGGGAACGACGACTGCGGGCAGATGTCCTCGTGGTATGTGATGGGGGCGATGGGTTTCTACCCCGTCTGCCCGGGAATTCCGGCCTATCAGATCGGCAGCCCCGTCGTGGACCGTCTGGAACTTTCGCTCGCCAACGGAAAGACGTTCACCCTCATAGCCGAGAACAATAGCCCGGAGAACGTCTATATCCAGTCGGCCGAGCTGAACGGGAAACCCTATACGAAATGTTGGATCAGCCACGACGACATCATGGACGGGGGCACCCTGGTGCTCAGGATGGGCAGCCGTCCCAACCGGAAGTGGGGCGCTTCGGCGGAGGATATCCTTCCCTCGGTCAGCGCCCCGGCTGGCGAATAGCCCCGTTCTTCTTCAGCCCCTCGGGAAGCGGCCGTTGATTGTTTCGACGGCCGCTTTCCGCGTTTCGTTCCTTCCTGCCCTGACGCCGTTGATCGTCGGCTCCACTTCGAGATCAAGCCGGACTCCTTGTCTCTGCACGCACCAGCCGCCGGGATAATGCCAGTCCAGGCAGGAAAAACAGCTGCGGATTCCGCCGGGCAGGACGAACTCCGAAACATTGCCGTTCGCACCGGCCGATTGCGTTCCGATTACACTAACCTCCGGATTGGCCTGCATGCATTGGACGCAATATTCCGCATGGCTTTGCGCGGTGGCAGCGATAGCCACAACAACCGGTTTGCCCATACTTTTCCGGCCTGTCCCCGATATCTCGGGGCAGAAAGAGAGAAACACCCCGGAAACTGCACGTTCGGGCGCACGACCTTGTGGAAACGCGGATGGTTGCCCGGTATGATCCGGCTGTAGATAAACTCCATGAATTTCCGATGTAGAAAAGCGTTGTAACTAGCCAATTTTCTGTTAGTTACGATGTTGGCCGATGCCACGAAAAGACACACTGTAAAGAGGCGGCAAAACCTTGTTTGACGCTTCATTTCAGAGGTCCGATATTCTCGGAAAAATGTAAAACTCGGGTTCGGAGTCCGATTTTGGGCGGTTCTTTTCCCTCACAGGCGCGGATCGCCGGAGGGGTGTGACTCCATGAGCAAAGGTAGTAATTTTTGCGCGAACTCCAAGCCCCGGCGGCGGATTTTTTCGCCGGTGGGGGATGTGATCCGGCGATAAGAAAAAAAGCCCGGCACGTCGGAACGTGTCGGGCTGAAAATGAGGCGATGGGCCTTATTTCGTCTCGGGGAAGTTGTCGTTGGTCAGCAACTTGCCCTGGTATTCGCCGGTCAGCGTCTTCAGGAAGGCTACCATCCGGTCAACCTCCTGCTGCGTCAGCTCTTCACCCACCTCATAGCGGGCCATTGCTACGACAGCATCCTCCAGCGTTGCCTGCGTGGCATCGTGGTAGTAGGGGGCCGTCAGGGCGACGTTGCGCAGTCCGGGCACCTTGAAGCGGTGGCGGTCACGCTCGTCCTTGGTCTCCTTGTAGCGGCCGTTATCCTCGATGGTGAGCTCCGTACCGCGGTCAGCGAAGTAGTCGCGCTTGATACCCATCAGCTCGTACGACTGACCGCCCAGGTTCTCGCCGACGTGGCACGTAGCGCAGTCGTACTTCTTGAAGAGTTCGTATCCGGCGATCTCGTCGGCATTCATGGCCGTCTTGTCGCCCTTGAGGTACTTGTCGAAACGCGAGTTGGGCGTCAGCAGCGTCTTCTCAAACTCCTGGATGGCGTTGGTGATGTTGGCCTGGTTGATGCCGTCGGGATAGACCTCCGTGAACTCCTTGCTGAATGCGGCGTCAGCCTTCAGCTTCTCGCAGATTTCGTCGAACGACTTGCAGGCCATCTCCACCGGGTTGACCGGAGGTCCGGCAGCCTGATCGGCCAGCGTGGCGGCACGTCCGTCCCAGAACTGCACGAAGTTGTAGTAGGCGTTGAAGACCGTCGGGGCGTTCACGCCGCCCAGCTGTCCGCCAACACCCTCCGAGAAGGCCTTGTTGTCGACACCTCCCGTATTCAGACCGTGGCACGACGAGCAGGAGATGGTGTTGTCGGCCGACAGACGGGTATCGTTGTAGAGCTTGTTACCCAGCATCACCTTGCGGATGTCCACCGGAACCGAGTCCTGAATCGGGCGCACCGTCTCGTTGGCCCACTCCTGGTCGGCCAGCGGGTTGGGGTAGAAGGCCTCACGCTGCGACTTGGCCCATGCGAGCGCCATCTGCGTCTCCTTGTTCGTGAGCGACGCACCCCAGTGTATCAGGTAGTACTTGGCCAGCGGCATCGTACCGTCGGCAATCACCTTCTCGACCTTCGCCAGGTCCACTTCGTTGATCTTCTCTCCGTTCTTCAGTGCCTCCATCATCGGAGCCATGTCGAACGAACGGTAGCCCAGCCGCACATCCTCCTGCACCAGCTTGCCCGCTACCGGGAAGTTGGTATAGAAAGGCAGCTTCGGATCGGCCGAGTGGCAGGAGATACATCCGCTGCTCGCCACGATCTGCTCCATTTGCGCATTGCTTTCGAGGTCGGCCGACGGTGCCTTGTTCACCAGCCGGTAGACGACGCAAAGCACGATTATCACTACCAGCACGGATAGAATAATCTTTGAGCCTTTTTTCATAACAATTAAAATTAAACAGTTTATATAACTAAGAACGTGAATACATGTGAACACTCTGACGGGCCGCCGGGAGGTAGTTGACCCCGTACCAGCACATCTGCAGCGCCAGGAACGAGACAATCAGAATCCAGTAGAGCGGCCGTGAGGCGTTTTTGCGGAACAGACGCAGGTGTACATACAGCAGATACCCCGCCCACGTCGCCGCGGCCCAGGTCTCCTTCGGGTCCCAGCTCCAGTAGTGGCCCCAAGCCGCCTTGGCCCAAATCGAGCCGGTGAGCATGCCGACGGTCAGAAAGGCCAGTCCGGTGTAGACCAGCTTGTCGGTTGCTTCGAGGTAGTCGGCCCGACGTTTGATGAGCCCCATGCAGGCGAGGATAAAGGCGCACCCCAGCACCGAGTAGGAGAACATGTAGACGGTGACATGCGGGATGAACCACGGGCTCTGCAGGGCGGGCATCAGCGTCTGGTCGTGGATCTCGGGCTTCAGAATGTTGATGAGGGCGAAGACCGTCGCCACCACCGTCGAGAAGCTGAGGATCCACGGGTAGCGCCACCGCAGGTAGGTCAGTAGTCCGGATACGCTCATGAAGAAGGAGTACCACAGCCGGGTCTCTCCCATCGTGCGCAGCGGCGGGCGTTGCATGTAGAGCCAGAACCCCGCAATGAATGTCGCGAAGACCAGCATACCCAGAGCGGTCAGCAGAATGGCCCAGCGGCGCCGTTCCCTGCTGAACAACGCCACTCCTGCGCCGGCTGCCCACAGCACGATGGAGACCAGCGCAAACCATTCGAAATTATCCCACGTGGACATCATACTCGCACACTTTTATAATACGTCTTTCGTCACCGCGATGTTTCACAAAGTTCCTTATTTTGTCTGTTCGGGCCAGCCAGAAACAACAGGCAGCCTCCGCACAGCATCATGACGATGCCCAGCCACATGACGTACTTCAGCGGCTCCCGCACGATCTGCACCACGCAGTAGCGCGGCTGCTCCGACTGCACGTCGTACGAGGTCAGGTAGTAGTCCTCCGCCCAGTTGGCCGCATAGGGGTGGTTGACCTCCAGCCGGGCCGGCTTCCCGTCGATCGAAATCTCGGCAAAGAAGTGGCGCGGGGTGCCGTTGGCGTAGTGCTCCACCGTGAAGTCATTCAGCTGCAGCTCCTTCGGCAGATAGATCTTGGCTCCCTCTTCGCTGACGGCCTCGTTGTTGGGGCGGTCGCGGAAGACCGGGATGCGCAGCGTCTGCTCCTCGGCGCTTCCAACTACGCCGGCAAAGAGTGCCAGCCACAGCCCGGCATGGTTGAGGACAAAGCGCCAGCGGTTGCGCCCCGGGCGGAAGCCCCGTCGCAGGGTGATCATCCCCAGATGGGTCAGCAGGGCGAAGAGCCCCACCACGAAGATCCAGGAGGTGGTGAAGTGGTAGCATCCCAGTCGGGCGAGCAGCCCCGAACGTTCGGCAGCCTCTGCGGCCGAGAGCTGCGGGAAGAGCCCGATGATCAGACTGCCGGCAATGAGCCAGCCCAGCGTCCAGTAGGTGCATTGCGGCGAGAGCCACATCTGCACGAACCGCGACGAGCGGTTTTCCTTGTAGGCATACACCATTCCTGCAATCCAGAGCAGGGCTATGAGTGCATCCAGCGGGAAGGCGAAGAAGGCAAACGGGAAGTTGCCGAACGCGCATTGAATCACCACCGAAAGCAGCAACAGCAGGATGAACAGATGTTTAGCCTCGAATTTCATATGTCGGTCATCTATCTAATCGGCGCAAATATAAAAAAATATCGTTTACCCGATTACTCCAAATAGTGCGTTTCGGAGGATAAAAGGACTGCCGATTGGAGAGATTTGTCCGTGCAGGCGGCAATAAGCGTTGAGGCAGTTGGCAAACTTCGAAATCGGGAAGATGGTCTGTTGGTGTGCTTAATCCGCAGGGCGGCCGTAGGTGTGTCTGAAGGGGATCTTACCCTAAATCCGAAAATATAAATGCGAAATATTTGCAATTGCGAATTATTTGCATTATGTTTGCGCCAGAGAAAGAAACAAAACGATGAACAACGAAGGACTGCAAAGAATCAAGGAGGCGGGGCTGAAGCTGACCCCGCAGCGCCGCGAGGTCTACAAGGCGATGCAGGAGCTGCGCCACGCCACGGTGGAGGATATCATCGAACGGGTCCAGTCCCGCAACAAGGAGGTGACCGTTTCGACCATCTATCGGATTTTGGACAGCTTCCGTTCGGCAAACATTTTGTCGTTCATCTATCACCCCGACACCGGGAAGTGCTACTACGACATCACGGTGGCGGAGCACCATCACCTCTTCGACGGCAAGTCGATCGAGGACTATGCGGATCCGGAGCTCTCGCAGCTGATCCGCGAATACCTCGAACGCAAACACTTCCCGACGGAGGAGATCGGTAAAGTACAGGTACAGGTAACACTTAAAAAGAATGTCTAACTTAAAACCGCAATTTGTTATGAGAAGTATCACAACATTCGATCTGCAGTATGCACACCGTTTCTACGGTTTTCAAGGAGAGGCTCAGTATCTCCACGGCCACACGGGACAGTTGACCATCGAGGTGGAGGATAGCATCGAAGCGGGTGTGAACATGGTTTACCCCTGCAACGAGATTCAGAAGGTAGCGTGGGACGTGCTCCGGAATTTCGACCATGCGCTGGTTCTGCGCGAGGATGATCCGCTGCTGCCGGCCGTTCTGGACGTCTACGAGAAGCAGGGCATCCGCAACGGACACCCGCAGAACAAGATGAAGGGCCCGGCCTTCAAGACGGAGCTGGCCACGGCCTATCCCGATTGCCGTCTGGTAGTCACGAAGGAGACGCTGACGGTCGAGGGGATGATCAAGATTGTCTACGACCTGCTGAAGGATAAGCTTAACATTGCCAAGATCACCTTCACGAGTGGTGTGAATGCGGCTTCGGCGGAGTTCGTGACCAAGAACGACATCGACCGCTGCCCGCTGTGTGGCGTTGCACTCAACGAGGAGGGTGTATGTCCGAAGTGCGGGTATCGCAAGAAGAAGTAGCCGTCACACACTGTGGATAGGGTAGTCGGGTCCCGATTTTCGGGACCCGACTTTTTTGAAAAATGATAGAGGCTTGTACTTTGAAAATCGTAATACGAATACGCGTGCCATTCCGAAGACGTTAGAGCGTACGGCGATTGAAACTCAGCCGTGACTGAATTGTAGCACAACCACATGCTGCCCCTCCTCTTATTCCTTATCGGCAGAACTTCCCATCGTGAAGATTTCCATATCCATTGCTTTTTGTTTCACAGACAAAGAGATGGTCTCACTGTTGAAAGTAAGCCGACGAATTTTATAGGAATATCGTATTGAGAGCAAGATACCTTATATTGTGTTCGATGGCAGTCCTCTATTGGGGATTCGATATTGAAAAGCTTCTGGCGGATAACTACCGCAAGGCAATCTTTTGAAAACAGAATGGACTAGCGCCGAAGCTTGCTCGTTTTCTTGTTAGTCCAATTCAACTTAGAAGCGCATCCGATACAGAATGACAATTAGAGAAGTGCAGAGTATAGGTCGGTTGTGAAAAACGTTCACATTAGTTGGTCACGACGTTGGATTGTTGAGCAGAAAATCCGTCGAACCTGCGTTTGCATCTGATAGTAAAAACGAATAATTCTGTGACAACGCTTTTCCCCTCGTAGTTAATGAAGTTTCTATAAGTGAATAATAACTTTAAGAGTACAGATATAATCATCGTTAAATAAAATACCGATAATCATAAGTCGCTCCATTATATTGATGCAATAAGTTCCCGACTTGAGCTAACGTATTAGATGTATCAATCGTTGCCGGTAATTTTGTATATAAGTTAAATGAATTCCAATTCATTTTTGTAAATCCTATAATCTCAGCAGCAATAGTAGGAAGATCTCCTTTCCCATAATATTTAGTTATTTTCAAAGGTGCAGGAATACATCTTCCTCCGGGATAGTAACGTCGTTTTTCTCTAATTGATGGCACAACACCATGTGTCCATAGCAAGGCATTTCTTGATGACAATTTTATGCAGGTACCTCTCGATACTGGATATGAATCGTCAGAAATATTATCATTATAGACCTTTTGAGCAATAAATTTGGCGTTGTATTCGTAGTTAATAGTTATTAAATCGATATCCTTAATACCAGCCTGCGTTAATGCGTGCGTAATACCTTCAATTTCGTCTTTTTGAAACGGAGTTCGTTTGTGAATAACAACTCGACGGGGTAACCTATCCATAGATTTAACAAATAATTCACGTATGGTTATTCCAAACTTAAAAGCTTCTTCATAGGTTAAATGTGGATTCTTTTTTTTGTCGAATAGAGGTTGTTCTACTTTTGATAATTTATATCTTAACCCCTGTCCCTTCGCATTGTATATATGACTACAACCCAAAACGATGTCCACTTTCCCTTTACTATTTGTTTTGACACTATAACCTATACCTGCATACGCCGTATCTGAATCGAGATTAGCTAATGCCCAAGGAGTACGCATCGCCTTAACAAATAGAGCTAATGACAACCACCAGCAGATTTCACATACCATTGGGTCATTCAAAGTTTTTTCTTCTATGATCTGAGTTGTAAAGCTGCGTTGGGCTGCATAGGCCTTTATAAAATTGTGTAAATCAAACGATTCTCCATCATGCTTGAATTGTTTGTGTTGACTCCATGCTGTGGGAATGTAAATTACAACCACAATTCCGGGATATTTATCTGCTAAACACCCTGCTTTATGACATATTGATTGAGCAAGAGATATTGTGTCTTTTGGAGTATCTTCTATATTTATCCATTTATCAGTGCCGTTATCGGGAATCTCCAACAATGTTTTATATATACTATGAAATCCAGTATATGGCTGAATGTAATCCGAATCATCGTTCGCTTGAATGGTCGTGTTTAACTGTTGCAAAAAAGAGTGAAATCTATCGGAATGTGTATTGGGGCATATTACACCCACTCTAACATTCTGTAGTAGAACGTCTCTCTGCCAAGAATCATAAGGTCTGTGATTTGACAGCCCTCTCATAGGGTTTGAATCTAAAAAAGGTCTGTCTGCAAATGTATTTACAAACTCTAATTTCGGTTCTTTGATCTGAAGTCCTCGATAGATGGTTCTTTTGTTATCGTACGATTTTGATGAATATCCGTGTTCGGTAGTGTCTTGATATTGTATTTCGGAGAATCCGCAGTTCTGGCCTATTAGAAATTTAAACCCACTCCCGGAATTTTGAGGAACCTCAAAAGATAAACGAGTTCCGCCGAATATAATATTTTCCCATTGGGCAAGTTTATTGCTATATGCTTTGTTCCACATTTTATCCAGATAAATTCGCGCATATTCTTGCTTTTTCTCTTTTGATACCCTATGAGAATTCTCTACATATATTGTAGGTCGCAAAGCAAGCAGAGCATATTTTTGCTGTGGCACAAAAACATGTGAACATTCTATAGCTTCATGTACCAAGGTGCCATTGTCATTTCTAAAAATATCGGAACGCCAAAGTATATTGTGTCTAATATCGACATTGAGACCTCGAATTATCGCAATACTTTGGAGCGTTGCTCTTAAAAACAGTTCTCTATAACTGCTTTTTCGCTCTATATCGTCCATTGAAACAGGAATCCGCTCAATATCACTTTTTAGTCGGGAGCCAAATACATTGTTAATAGCTGAGCCTGTGGAGAAAGCATATACTTTTTTCTTGTATGGAACAGCTATAATATTTTGATCTTTAGTAATCTCCCTTAAAAAGTCCCAAGGTTTTTCACCGTCATGATATTCAATCTCAAATTGAAATAATTCTTTTGGGAAAATTATGGGGTACAAATTACTTTTCAAGTATTTGTCCGTTTTCGTTATATGAATTGAAAATGGAGACGTGTTATTATCCTCGGGAACACTCTCCAATATAGACATGATTTCTTTCTTCTTCTCTATATCAGCTTGAAAACAATTGATGACAAGAGAAAGCATTGTCTTGTCAAATCCATCAGTATCAATGTAATATGCATCCCTGTTCGCTTCTCTTGCTGTTCTCAAAAGAGATTCTACCTCGGGGGAGATGTGGGAACCATAGCCACACCAGTATATCCGTCCAGAGCCTCTTTCAGAGAAAGCTTCAGTTAATGCTGACATTAGGGATTTATCACGACCACTGTAACCGATTACTATGAGATTCTTATCATTAAAATATCGTTTTAATGCTGCCACAAAAATCGGATGTTGGCTATCCAACTCTTTAGAAGTATTTTTTAATGACGTATATTTATAATCTCCATGTAAGGCAATGTATAATAATTCACTGGTACTTTCTGTCCGATATATTCGTTCAGCACAATCTAGATTTATGCAAATAGGCGTAATATTGGCTTGTTGGGCAGCACGTTCGACCAAGCCATCGAAGTTGGTTGACCACACAGATTTGACAATGCCGTATTTGTTCAGAAGACATAAAAGCTTATATCCAATGTATGGCTGTTTACCTTGAGCTAAATGCTCAAAATATTTCACTCTATCACCCTCAATAGGTAAAGCTTTTTCTGCATAGAAGGTATATTCATTAGGATCTCCATTAGGCGGGAACCCGCCTTGATTATCAATCCATTTCTGGATGATATTTTTACAAAGATCGGATTTGGGATCGATGAATGGAGGAATGGATGACTGGGAAGAACAATAAATCATTCTCTTCCAATCCCAGATACAATCATTGGCGGATGGTATTCCCGAAGTAATCGACGCCCCAGCTCCTAACAAAAATGCAAAAGAAGTATCTCGATTCTGAACAAACGAACGAACAAACGCATCGAAATCCAAGTTGAAACCTTGTTGAATCATAAAATTATACAGCACTTATAGTTCTTACAAAATTAACTATTACATCCAACATATCAAAGGTATAGGAGCTTTTCCTTGTGAAATGGACATTGAGAAGATAATTGCGGAAAACTACCGCAATGCAATTGGTCGAAAATAAAACTGAGCCTATGTGTTTGTCAGTTTCCTTGTTCGTTTGGATCAATTTAGAGACTTGTTCTTATACTGAATGGACAATCGGAAGTGTCTCGTGTTGGGGGCGGTCTTTACCGGCTACTTTATGAAAAACCGATTTAAGTCAGGTGTTTAGTCAGAATGCGAGAGTTATGACGACCAAGATGTTATATGCGGCCGCACAGTTGCTGCCATTACTATCCAGGCAGATATATTTGCAGTTGTCGTAGTCGTTCAAGACGTTTTTAAGGGTGGTCTTAATTTCTGCATAGATCGTTTTGGCAGTCGTGCTGAATAATTTGACGAGTTATGGCAGCGTCTCCCATACTTCGTAGCCTATTTTGCAGATTGCTTATCCTTCTATCTTTCTTGTGTTTATTTTCATATCATCCTTATTTGAAGTTAATATTGTGTCGATTAAATTGCTACTCATGCAAATGCTATGATGGATTTCAATTGTGTGACGAATTCAGTCTTGTCTTTTTTGACATTCTCTTTCGAGATCTCGGCATAAGTCTGCATCGTGCAGATGTGCTTGTATCCTAAAAATTGAGCAGCCCATTTTAATCAGTACGTTGTTCGGCTGGCAGGCAATTGTAACATCGTGTGCCGTGCCTGGTGCCATGTAACATCCTTATTTATGCCGCGAATTTCATAATCATTTTGATGGTTTAGAGAACCATTCGGTGCTTGGATACGTGGAATATCTTACCGCCTTCACCTATCCCTTTGTATTTTTAAATTATTGTGGGAATATCGAACTGCACCTCGGCAAGACTATTTTTTTGATGGGAGACATGATATTCACTCATGGTCGTCGAAATACGTGCGGATGTTGTCATCAGAGAGGTTATACAGTCGAATGTATTAATAAATGCACGGGGTTGTCTCTTTCCATGCAATGTTGCTCTCATAATCTCGCGTCTTGAGAACCCGTTTCAAGAGGTTATAAACGGTCAGGTACTTTTGCTGAGTCGATTTTGTACGTATTCCGGCTTATGCTAACTTGTCGAAATAACTGTTGATCTGCTCGGAATCTTTCATTTGTGTTTCGTGGCGGTATTCCAGACTTAAAAGTCGTTTTTTAATTTTCTCCACCATAACGACATCATCTCAATCCTCGACTTTGTGGAAGTGGTTGTAGATTCTTACACGAATGTAGTCGGTTAACTTGTTCGTCTCCTCTGCAGTAAAGCTCCGACCTGTCATATGTTGTATTTCGGTATTCCAATGTGCCGAAGCGACCGTCATTTTGCAGCTGAACTATGCGGGTTTGTCTCCGTCGATGGCGATACGGTCCATAACGGGAATCGTACAGTCTTTCTTAAAAATATACTTCTTTAAATTCATATTTTTAATGGTACAAAACTATTAACTGAAGCTATATGTTGTTATGCAGATCCCAACATGTCAGCGAAAAAGAGTCTTTCGACGCTTTATTTTGGGGCTCTGTTTGAAAAGTTAATTATTACTGTAAATGATGACCGCTTAAATGTTAGCCTGCGCTTTCGTCTTCTTGTACTATTCGTATTCCCAATATATTTAATATACCAAAATAGATAAATCCAATGAAGTTGGATTTATCTGGTGTTAAACCTTGTGTATAAATACACATATCAAAATAAAATCCCAATTATATACTTTCTGCCACAATCTTAAATTCTATTCTCGGAATAGCAATACATACTCTGGCGTAAAAATTGTTATTGTTCAAATGATTATCTTCTGTAATTTTTTTATTTTTGCATAAAATCAAATTTACGAAAATATGCCAGAAAATGATCGTCCAGAAATAAAGGAACAAGTAAAAGGGAGTTCAGATCAAAAAGAAAACACTCGGAGTAAGATCGCTCAAATTTATGTTTGGGCCTTCTTTATCGTAATAGGCATAGTATTCATTATTGGAGCTTGTAATTGTTTCAAAGTGGATGAATACAAAGATATGCTTGTTACGGTATCTGGTATTTTGTCTGGCCCTCTTGGATTTATTGTAGGATATTATTTCAAAGCAACTAAAGAATGAATACCTTATTCGTTACATATGCATTAGACGACGCAGTAGAATCTTACTCTAAAATTAGTAGTAAGCTAAAGCGCTATCCCGATTGGGTAAAATTATTTAATCGTGCGTGGATAATAAAAACAAATAAATCATCTCGTAAAGTCCGCGATGAATTATCTGAAGTAATTGAAAATAAAGGTAAAATAGTTGTCATAAATATAACTGATTCGGCATGGGCGACTTACAGGATAGATAATGATCTTTTATGTTGGATGAAAGAAAATATATAACTATTTTATCTGAACAAGTATTCAATGGCGCCCCACTCGGTCGCCATTTTTTGTGTCCTTACCTCATCCCTTTTAGAAAAATAATTTGACAAAATTATCAAATTAATTCATTGAATAGTAATGCTTTATAAGGTTTTGATTATATTTATAATATAAAATGATATGCTATCTTGTCTTTGATGATTCTTATACAAAAGAGAGCAATATTCGTGATATTGTTAGGGGATACTATGAGTTTTTGCTGTCAGAAGTAAAAAAGACAGAGCTATTTTTTTGATAGTGTATCGTAATATGTTAATTGCCAAGATTAATCCAAATCTGATAACTTCAAGAGTTTATCTCTATTTTCATAAAAGAACTAAGATCTAACGATCACTTTATCGTCTTCTTTTAAGCAAAGGGGGGGGGAAGGCAAAACTACATTTTAGAACTCGACTTTTTGTTGGATCTTCAGTCAGAGTGTGAGGGTAAGGTCGGCCAGCAGGACAGCCGTCTCTGGTTCTTCCTTTGGGGCATCCTTGGATTTCCAGGCCACAATGAAGCTGACAGTTGCGGATTTGACCCGATAGCCTTTCGCAAACCAATCGGTGAGTGTCTTCTGCATCCGGGCTGAAAGTTTGGCCACGGGACGGTCCGTCTTCTCAGTATAGAGCGTGAAGTCGCGGTATTGCAGTCGATCGCCGCTCTGCAGTGCCAGCACTTCGCGTTTGATCCCCTTGAAGAACTCCAGATAGACATCCCGATGGGAGAGTTGCAGGACGATCTCTTCGGGCAGGGTATAGCTCCGATCGTCGCGGTCATGGCGGTCCACCGTTAGGCGGTCAAAGCAGTGTCCGTTGGTATGAATGAACAGACGGTTCTTGGCACGAGTGATCCCCACATAGTAGCGGCGCTTCAGCTCCGCATTCTTGGTGTAGTTGTCGGTCAGAAGCATGTAGACGTCGTCGAACTCGCGTCCTTTGGCCTTGTGGATGGTTGAAACCACCACCTCGGATCCCGAAACATCGCAGAAATCCTCCATCGACGATTCGAAGACGAACTCCTTGAAATCGCTGATGTATTTCGTCTGGTTGAGATGCTCGAACTGTTCGAAGCAGCGTTTCACAAGATCCATATTCTGACTCCGCGTGTAGGTCTTGCTCGTGGCGCGCTTCGCCTCCTCCCAGAGTTCGCCTGGAATCACGGGTGTCGTCACCCGTTTGTCCAGGTATCGGAGGAAGTATCGCATCTCGGAGAGGTTCCAGAAGCGGAAGCCGTCCATCGACTGGATCAGTTTGCACGGGACGCCCTCCTTGCGCAGAAGACCGGTCAGAATGACCGCCTCGTCGTTCGTCTGGGTGAGGATGCACGAGGTGCCTGCATGACGGTTACGGAGCAGTTCGTCAACCAGCGGGCGGTACATGATTGCCGAGGTGTGGCAGGTGACGCCAACCCATCCCTCTTCGTGCCGCATCGAGTGGATCTGCGTGTGCTTCATTCGTCCGGGGATCGATTGGACGAACTCGTTGGCAAAGGTGACCGGATGACGGGCACTGCGGAAATTGTCGGTCATCTCGATGAGGCGAGCTCCGGGTCGTTGGGCCAGTTGGAACATGTAGCCAGAGTCAGACCCCCGGAATTCGTAGATGTTCTGGTCGTCGTCACCCACGGCGATGACGCGCATCTCCTCGTTGCGGGCCATCAGCGCCGTTACGAGGGCATACTCGTCGGCGGCCATGTCCTGCGCTTCGTCGATGACGAGCACGGTCTTGCCGATCTTGTTGGGTTCGACCTCCCCCTGTTCGATCATCCGGGCAGCCCGGGATACAATATCCTGGGCATCTTCGAGGTTGCCGATACGCCCCAGCAGGTCGAAGCAATAGGAGTGGAAGGTTTTGATTTCGACGAAGTGGGCCGCATTGCCGATCAACGCCATCAGCCGCTGTTTGAACTCCGTGGCCGCCGCACGCGAGAAGGTGAGCATCAGCAGCTGTTCGTGCTTGACATCTTCGAGCAGAAGCAGCGATGCCAGTTTGTGGACCAGCACACGGGTCTTGCCACTGCCCGGTCCGGCCGCAACCACGATGCAGTGGGACTCCTTGTCGGAGATGATCTCCATCTGTCGAGGGGAGAGCGACCCGAAGAGCTGTTCGTATTTCTGGGGCGTCAGGTTGCGCTGGATCTCGTTGATGCGCTCGCCGCGGAAGTATTTCGCAATGAAGCGCCGGTAGTCCATCTGGAAGTAGTCCTGTACGAACTGCAATGCAGCGTTGTAGTCCTTGACCATCAGATTGGCATACTCGCCCACGATGTGGACCTGCTGGATCTTCTGCTTGTAGAAGGCGTTGAGCAGCCGGTAGTCGTCGACCTTGTAGCGCGACTTGTTGTCCTTGATCCGGCGGATGTCCATCGCGTTGTAGAGGACCAGAAAGCCTCCTTCGAGCTTCAGTGCTCCGATTTTCGAGAGGTAGAGGAGGGCCTCCTCGACCTCGCCCAGCTGCAGGTCGTTCCGCCCGAAGAGCATCGTCCGGTTATCGGCCTTGAATTGATTCAGCAACTCGACGATCGAGAACTGCACGGCATTGTCCGCGACGTTATGTTCCTGTCCGGTGGCGTTGGGTTGCGCGAGCGTACGCGACAATTCGGCGGCCTGGCGGTAGAGCCAACCGATGGCGAAGCGGCAGATCTCGGCCCGTTTGTCGAACCGGGCCTCCGTCGACTGCAGGTCGGTCTGTCGCCGAAGCTGCAGGTTGTGATCCGCATCCTCCTGCTTGCGGAGGTATCCCTTGACCGTAAGAAAATAGAGCAGGGTGCGGATGTCCTTCTCCTTCGAGGTGCTGATCCCCTCCTGGATGGCATCCTCGTTCAACTGTTTGCAGGAGATGCTGAGCCCCTCCTCCGGGATGCGGTGGAGCAGGTAGCGTTCGAGCTGGATGAAGCGCTCGAGCAGCTGTTGCGACTTGCGCTCCGAATCGCCCGTTCCGAGCAGGTAGGCCGACAAATCCTTGCTGTCGACCAGGATCTCCTCCTGGCGCATGCGCTCCACAGCGGAGATCACCTCGCGCTTGCTCATGCCCAGAATATCGGCCAGGTAGTCGATTCGCGATTCGGCCTCCGAGTCCTGCGCCTTGGCGATATACTTTTTCGAGATGAGAGACTTGATGATGCGGACAGCCTGTTCGGTCTCCTTGCTGTCGAACAGCGGCGAGGCTGTCAGTCGTCGCCGGGCTTCGTCGAGATTTCGCACGGTGATGCCTGTGGCGTAGACGTGCGGAACGTTGTTGCCCCGTTCAAGGTAGCCGGCCTGTTCGAGTGCCGCCAGTGCGGTTCGTACCCGGGTTTCGATGTCGGAGCCCGAACCATCCCACCCAGCCTGACGCGCGATCTCCAGTGCCGACGAATTGACCCGCATGCGCTGGCGCGTGAGCTCCTTCACGGCCTTCCATACCTGCTGGATCTCGCCGATACTCAGCTTCGTCTGGTTCAGCAGGATGAAGTGTTTGTCCAGGTCGTTGTCACCGTAGAGGACGTAGCAGCGGGCATGCAGATGGGGGTTGCGGCCAGCTCGTCCCGCCTCCTGTACGTAGTTCTCCAGCGAATCGGAGATGTCGTAATGGACCACCAGCCCCACGTCGCTTTTGTCTACACCCATGCCGAAGGCCGATGTGGCGACGATGATGCGCACCTGGTCGTTCATGAAGGCCTCCTGGTTGGTGATCTTCTCGTCGGAATCCATTTTGCCGTTGAATGGAAGGGCCCGGAAGCCGTCGTGCGTGAGACGTGAAGCCAATTCCCGGGTTCGGCGGGTTCGCGAGACATAGACGATGGTTGGGCATTGTGAGTCGGCAATGAGTTCACGCAGCCGCTGGTATTTCTCTTCGTCGTTGTCGACGTGCAGCACCGAGTAGCTCAGGTTCGTTCGCGTGGCCTTCGAGGCGAAGAGCTCCAGATTCAGATCCAGCGTCTGTTTGAAGTAGTCGCGGATGTCTTGGATTACCTTTTGTTTGGCCGTGGCGGTGAAGCAGGAGACCGGGATCGGAAGTTTGCTCCCCTTTTTCTGCTGGTATTTGCGGATGAAGTGGCCGATATAGAGGTAATCGACTCGGAAATCCTGGCCCCACGACGAGAAGCAGTGGGCTTCGTCGATGACGAAGCGGACGACGTTGCGGGCAAGGAGGATGCGTTCGATCGTTGCCGAGCGGAGCATCTCGGGGGAGATGTAGAGCAGCGCGGCTGTTCCATCCTGCACCTTTTCGATGGCAAGAGCCCGCGTGACGGGATCCAGCATGCCGTTGATGGTGACGGCCTCGGTGATACCCCGTTCAGCGAGGTTATCCACCTGGTCCTTCATCAGTGACTGCAGGGGTGAGATCACCACCGTGAGTCCGTGGACCGAGCGTCCTGCCATAAGAGCCGGCAGCTGGAAGGTGAGTGACTTTCCGCCACCGGTCGGGAAGATCGCCAGCAGCGAACGTCCTTCGACGGCCGCCTGCGCCGCCCGCTCCTGGAGAGGCTCGCCTTCGTAGGTGCGGAAGGCATCGTAACCGAACAGCGACTTGAGGCTGCGGTGGACGTCGAGTTGGGCGTTGCAGTAGGCACAGCCTGCGAGGCAGGGGGTATGGCGCAGTTTCTTGATGACAAACTCCACGCTCGGGTAGTTGTGCAGTACCCATCCTGGAGTGATGGAGCGGTGATCGGTTGTGTCGATCAACGCCAATGCATAGGCCAGTTCGCAGGGGTAGTGTTTGATCAATGGTTCAAGTTCGACATTTTGGCAGATGCGGCCTCGGTAGACGGTGGCGATTTGTTCGCTGAGGTTGCAATCCTTCGGGCCGGCTCCCATCAAATCGAGAAATCCGTCGAACTCCGGATGGCCACGCAGCAGCGCAGTGAAGAGCTTCCGTTTTTGCTCGGACCATGCATTCCAACGGGCCATCTCGTCCAAAAGCAGATCACGGGCCTTTTCACAGTCGTTGACCGGGTTGTTCATCTGATCGCTGACCAACTTATCATCCTTGACGAGTCGATGATAGGGACGTTCGGGAAAGAGCAGGGGCGAGAGGTAAAGCGTGTCGACCAACCGCCAGGGAATTTGTCGATCCTCGAAGAGGTATTTAGCATCGTGGTGGATGATGTTGTGTCCGCAGAGATACTCCACACGCTCGAGAAAGGGTAACAGCTCCTCTTTTGAGGCTTTATGAAAGATAGCTCCATCGTAGCGGAGTGCCCCGATGTCGTGGATCCGGTGGTCTGTCAATCCGATCTCAACATCCACAACCGCATAACGCAGCGGACCATATCGAAGAGGTGAGCAGCTGCTTGCGTGGGTCGTAGTCGACGGCTCGACGGCTCCGGTTTTCACCGGGAGGTTTGATATGGAGCTCTTCAACATGGCGTCGGGAATTAAGTCAATTTATCATACAAATATATTATTTATCATTGATTATCTGTTTTGCAATAGCCTTGTATATAAGCGTCATCTAACTTTTAATTTTCTTCACTGACTCAAAATGTGTTTTTGAAAAATAGTAGGAGATGTTTATCCTCTTTCGTCAGTTCTTGATACGTCCCTATTAAGAATCATTGTCTATTTGATATCTCACTAAGAACTAGGTAATTATAAAGATTAATATTGCTCCATGTAGAGTGAATAATATCTGAATATCCTCATGCTGTTATTTGTATTCTAGTATACAATATTTGCCGTTTAGTTGAGTGTATTATTATAGTTTGAGAAGATAAAACTGATTTATGTGCTTCTTTCAAACGTATAAATGAGTAGAGGAATCTTATTATTGTTTAGTCGTGCTAAAATCGAAGATTTGCACAGCTAGAAAGACTTCTCGCTCTGGATCGTTGGGCATAGTGAATATGTAGTTGAACCACGTCTCCCCTTTGGATGCAGATGAGCTTTTATAATTTTCGTGGAGTGCTACATTCTCTTTTACTCCTTTAATTGCGGTACTCATTGTTGTATCGCGAACAAATATCAAGAGCGCAGTCTTTGTATCTCTCCATGTCAAGTAACTGAGAAGTTGTGATATCGCGTCATGTAACATCTGTTTGCCTCTCCAGAATTTGCATTCGGCTACAAACAAAACGCCATCTTCATGTTTAACCAGAATGTCAGTCTTCCCATTTTTATTGAAAGCTTCTGCAGTGGCAGAATCGCTTTTGAAAGAAGTTTGGATTTGAGTTAGGAAAAGATCTCGCAACGTTTCTTCGTCCATTCCGCGTGTCACATTAGGCAGCTTTTCGTACATTTGACCAACAGTTTGCAGGGAGTTAAGAATCAATCCATATTTTTCCATACTCATAACAGGAGTAATAGCTTCAACCTCCTTGGACTTGTCCCTACCTTTAGGAGGAACAAAACGGTGAGAAACAGTCGGTACAACATATGTTTTTGGATTCTTTGCCTGTGATGATATTGGCACTCCAAGGTTTACGATGAGAGCGTTTTCTTTTTTAACTTTTTCTTTTCGGGAGATAAAATAACGTCTGGCTTTATCTGGAAGTGAGTTGTTATATGTGCGCACATCATTCTCCAAATAGCCTAGCATTTTTATACAACTGTCTTTAGATGATTCGAAATCTCGCTTAACTTGATCGGCGTCATCGTTGATTGCCAGGATATCAGTGTAGATTTCAGAAGAACTAACATGGAAATTATTATATCCAGAGACGAGAAAGCTTGACGGCCGGCAATATAATAAATTATGATCTCCACTAATAGGTATAATATATCGAATCATTGTGCGTTCAATGGCCTTCTGTGCACCCCAATATATGGGGAGAAACTTAGGATCTACCAACACTTTTCTGACTTTAATTCTTACATCATCAAAATGAATGACAGGTATATATAGAGTATAATTGTCTATTAAATACTGAATAAATTCCTTTTCATTTACATTCAGAATATAATCATCGTTAAGATCGGCAATAGCATCGGATATTTGTTTATCCCTTGAACGGAATAGACTTTCTGTGTCATATTTTGCGAACATGTCACCGTGATCAATAATAAAATGTTCCATTTCCATATCTATTTACTCAGGACGTTTTTACAAATTTACGAAAATCTATTATTTATTACTCGAGTTTTATCGTGTATCGTTGCCAAAGGGAATGGAGTCAAAGGATGAGAGTGTAATAATCCTATACAGCTAGAGTTAGAACCGTTGATAATGCTGTAAAGTTGGAGCCCAATTGTAGATATTCGATATTCCGTTAGAACGCAGGCGAGAACGTCTTGTTTGATTTATGTACTGCTGAAAGCTATCTTATTATGAGGTGTCTTTTGATTTTTGTCATGATTTAGACTTTGCGCTGTTTCAGTAAAGCAAAGCAGTCCATCGTTAGTTAGGCGATTTTTTAGATTCAAGATATCAATGTTGGTATTGTGAATAAAGTTCTTTATGGATAGGTAAATTAAACATGTTCGCTTAAATTTTATTTAGATCTTACCAATTCTCAGATGGTCATTTGTTTGGATAATTATTTATCCGTAAATTAGCTATCAGTAAGGTGCAATCTAGATGTATTCAAGTCTATAAGTTTTTTATATCTGTAATTAAAAATATATATGGTTACGATACCCCCTTTTACACAGTCTAATCTTGAAGTGTTAGCGAATGTTTTAGGCGAAACAAGTGATGGTTTGTCTGGTGCTGAAATTCGCCATTTTTTGGAGGTAGCAAAGATTGATGACGTAGATCCTATGAATACGAAAAGATATCGACTTTTCAATGCTTTCGCTGCACTCCAAAATAAACATCATTGTGCAAATAATATAATCAATTTTGTTAAAGAAACACTGGCTCCATCACGATATGTCAATGATAGAGACAAATTCGAAAGAAGAAGAGCGGCAGTGAATCGAGTCCTTGCATTTGAAGGCCTGATGATTACTGAAGCTGGTGGTGTAGCTCGAACTAAAAAGGCATCAACAATTACTGAGGTGCAACTAAGAGTCGAAGGGCTGAGAAATAAGCTCATTCAACAAAATGCCCATAGAGCTCTTTTCCATTATTGCAACGAGGAGTTATTGGTAAATAATTACTTTCATGCTGTTTTCGAAGCAAATAAAGGCCTTTTTCACAGGATTAAAGAACTGTCTGGAGTGTCTGTGGATGGGAATAAACTTATTGAGCAAGTCTTTAGTTCGAATCCAATTCTGATTATAAACAAATTTTCCTCACAATCGGAACATGATGAGCATATTGGTTTCTGCAATATGCTTAAAGGTTTGTGTGGCATGTTCCGGAATCCGGAAGCACACGAGCCGAAGGTTGAGTGGAATATTAGCGAACAGGACGCATTGGAGATTTTAGGTATTATATCATATTGCCATCGTAGATTGGATAAGGCTCAACGTATAAGAATGGTGTAAAGTTATCTCTATTTGCCAATCTTCTCTGGCAAAACATAGTCTGTGGATACGCGTATGAATTGTAAATTTAGGATATAGTGGTGGAGTTAAATAGGTATTTCGAAAAGATATCGCCGTTTATTAAAATGTTGATTGCTATATAAATAATTGTGTTGACGATCGCGTGGATACTATCGAAAATAAACTTTATTTGTGATGGATACATGCACACGGCGAAAATTTTATGATATCCTGGTCTCTTTTTAACTAGCTTAATGCGGTCGAACGTATTATGTCTTGTTCAGAAGGTTAATGTATATCTCGGCCATGATCGAGTCCGGTCTTCTGTACGGGTGTTTGCAGCCATACGGTGGAAAAGGCTTGGAAATAATGGCAGGTATTCTGTGAGAAGATCTGCTATTGATGAGGGAAATGACTATGGATAAGGAAGCATATCAGATGCCGGTACTCTGGATTGAGCTGGGAATATTGCTCAACTGCAAGTTAAAAAGAAAAGATCAACACACCGCGGTGTGTTGATCTGAAAAATAAGAATCATTATTTTTACCTATTTTGGAAGGTCGGCTCCATCACATGTATACGTCTTGAAAGGCAATCAATTTAATGGTGTAATAAATTACGAATGTGATTGGGTGTGGAGGCTAACCTTGAATTGGATTGGAGATATATCCATTTTATTTGCATTGATGAATGGATTTCTAATACGCCATATCTTGGGTCTTGTGGAGCGAATATCATAAACTATATAGATGTAGTAATTACTCCCTTTTTCTTTGGCTGTATTGAGCTCATTTATTGTGTAATAGAAAGACATATCTCCAACCTTTCCGGTTGTAGCCTTTACTTCTATGTATCGTTGAGAACCATCGTCATTTACAGAAAGAATATCATATCCACAACTGTCATCTGACCTTGACTTCTGAGCAAGTGCTTTATCAATTTGCTTATCTGTATATCCAAGTTCTTTTAGCCTTTTTCGTTCGGCAATCATCACTATATGCTCACCTCTTTCTCCGAGTTTTCGGAATTTTCTTGACTCTTTTTCATAATTGATTTTTCGATTGCCGCTTGTCGTTTGACGTGTTGGATCTTTTTCATCGGGTGTATTGGCTAGTCTCAAATTCTCGACGTATTCAAAATCTTCGATAGTAGGGAAATCTAGATCACCCTCTTTGTTATTGTTATCATTAGGAGCAAAATATGTGTATAGGAAATTGCTGAATATGTCATTACTCCAACTTCTCATGTCCTTATCCTCATTCTTAAAGCGTAGCAATGCTTCTCTAAGATAAACAGGGTCTTTTTTGATCAGTTGTTCAGTATCGAGATTAAATACCTTGAGGAAATGAATCAAGTGTTCCTTGGAGAAAATATTTAAGTATTTGTCTGGATAATATAATGACAGTATCTTTCCCTTAAACATCGTAGCTAGTTTGTTGCTTATGATGCTTTGGGTGTCATTGTTGCGGCCTGCATTTAGCAGGTCAAGAATTTGTGTTTTGATTGTTTCGAAAGCACGTTTATAGTTGTCCCCAAATTTTTTAGCGAATCGATAATCTCTGTTATCCACGGAGTAATAGATTCCAAATATTGTAGCAAAAGAACCTCTAATTGAGCCGAGACGATCAAGTTTTCGTTCGACCCAATAACAGAAACTATTCGTGTTGCCTTTTCCTTCGATATAATCCTCAATACCCATCCTTTGGATATATTCAGGAGAAAATTCTGTAATGAACTGCTTTCTCAAGGAATAGAGTTGTGCCCGGCTCTTCTTAATAGCTTCAGGCGCATAGCAGGCTTTTGCTTCTTGAAGAGTTAAATCATTCATATCAATTTGAGTTTCATTCTTATAAAGATACATAAAAATTGATCTATTATCAATTCTCGGTTAGAGATTAGTCTGGAAAGAGACTGGTATTTCTTGATGTAGGCGCATGCTCGGGCGGAAAATCTTTGGATGGATGTTTAGGAACTGGTAATTTGGGGGTACTGTCTGGTATATAGTTCTCTGTTTTAGATTGTCGTTCGGAGAGAAATTTGTTGTTCGAGTTTGTGACAGATCTTTGAAATGAGACTTCCTAGTCTATGGATGCAGTTATGCATATAAGGTTCGTATTCTTTATATCTAAATTTGAGTTGCGTTTATTCAATTGAGAAATTGTGAGGAGTAGTTTTAATCTAACGCTACTTAAGAATAATTTTATCCTGTGGAATAGATATATTTTGCGCAATATAGATTGCTATTAGAATAAAAAATAGTAAATTGCATTAGAGCAATATTATGGAACGTGGCTTTGTGTGATCGAGGCCTCTCTTTGGGCGATAAGACGATCATTGGGATGGTTACTTGAAGTTCAGATTTCCCAGGAACCTATACGCCGGTCAAATACGCAATGGTGAAAGTAAATAGAGTCAATCTCAGAGTTGTAAATGTATGGATGTCCTGACGCATTTTAGGAGCATAGAGGAGTTGACCAAAACGCTCTCACGTGAGCAAGGGTTGCTCAGTGAGATGTTTGAGAAACGGAAACTCATGAGGTTTCCGGTCGCACTTGCTATTGACCTTGTCGGAGGGAATGAAGCCAGGCTGCGGAAGTTGATTGACTATGGCGTACTGGTGGAAGCTGGCAACATGGTAGAGATTGAGAGTGACTACCTGAACTTTTTCGAGGAGGTACTGAATGTCAACGAGGAGATCAGCGTGCTGAGTGTACAGGAGTGTATCAATACATTGAAAGAAAATATCGGATACTTCTTGCAGGAGACCAATCCCAGCCGTAAAGCGGGGTATCAGGATAATGTCCGGCAGCTTCTCAAGAAGACCGGCTTCAGAACCTTGAAAAATGTAGTGGATTTGAAGCGTAATATGGATCATGCCTATAAGCAGGAGCCGAATTATGTCATCAAAAAGAAGAAACTGCAAAATCTGGACGAGAAGAGTCATAGCATTCGCGCCATGATACGCGAGTGCGAAAAGCTGATGGATAATGAGCATGCTTTTTTCATCATGGCCAATGACCCGCACATGGCCAAGACCTGTAGCGATGTAAAGCATGATTTTGTTGAGGCCTACCATGCGCTGATGGAGATTGACCGGCAGATCATCTCGTACATCAATCAGATAGACCAGCAGAATGAACTCTACAGAAAGATCCGGAAGCTGAAATATTTGCAAGATCAGCTGCTTATCAAGAGTGAAACGAACCTCTCGAAGGTGCTGGAAGAGCGGAATCCGGTTTGGATGGAGTCCCGTCAATACAGCCGGATCCGCCTCTCCCTGGAGATGTTGCGGGGAAACGATCAGATTATCAAGCTGCTGAAGCGTGTCGCCGAGCGTAATGGAATCCAGAAAACGGCAAGAACCGCAGCCGAGCCTTTGACGGATGATGATTTGCAGGACCATGTTCAACTGTTGAAAGAGGTGAATCTTGCCGAAATATGGAATGCGTTCCTGGCATCAAGCTATAATCTGTTCGATTTCATCTTGAGATACGACTATAAGGTAAAACATAATATTGAGGAGTATGCCGCAATCTTCTGTCAGCTGGTTATTCTGCATCCTGATGAATGCCGGATGACCGGAGAATATGCCATCTACCAAAATATTGAATATCCGATCATTTATGCGAAATAATACCCAAAGAATATACGAGCGTTTAAGCCGGGGCGAATTCCTCTCGGTCGACAGCATCGACGCCTCTATCCGTCATCTGTATGAGGATATAGAGGAGAACCTGGAGGATTACACGGATTATTTTCGGGAGATTGGGCTGCAACTCGAAGCGGGGAATGGTTACTTCTATTTTTCCCGAATAGGAGAGAGTAAACAGTCCATAGAGCAGAAGCTGGACAGCTTCTCCAAATGGCTGGACTATCTGGACTTTCTGAAGTGCTATAACCAGTCTTTTACGGCTGGGTATCAGTTCCGTAAAAGTCATTTGATGGAACAGATCAGCCTGGATATCGAGATGAAGGAGAAGGCGAACCATCTTTTCAAGAAATACGGTGCGGGGTCTCTTGTCGAAATTGTGAACAAGCTACTTCAGGAGATGCAGAGTATGGGCTTTGCGGAGTGTGTCAATGAGCTTGACGAAACCTATAAGGTCACTTCGGCATTCCGCTATGTAGAGGAGTTGGTGGACATCATTCAAATTGCAAACGAAGATGAAGTACCTGAATAAAGTCATTTTTATAAATAGCGCGAATATCCCCTATGCCGAGATCGCTGTAGATGGGAATGTGCATTTTACAGGAACGCAGGGTGTGGGTAAAAGCACCGTGTTGAGAGCACTCTTGTTTTTCTACAATGCCGACAAGCATCGTTTGGGTATTCAGCAGGGGCAGAAACCGTTTGATGAATTCTATTTCCGCCAGTCGAACTCGTATATACTTTATGAAGTGATGCGTGAGAATGGCGCATATACGATCCTTGTCGGTCGCTACCAGGGACGTGCTTCGTGGCGGTTTATTGATGCTCCGTATAAGCAGGAATGGCTGATTACCGAGGACAAGCAGGTGTTGAGTGACTGGATTCGGATTCGGGAACGCATCGACAAGAATGTGGCTGTCTCCGCAAGAATCGAATCCGGTGCCATGTTCAAGGATATTATCTTCGGTAATACCCGCGATTCCAAATACGCACGTTATGCCCTGGTGCAGAGCTCGCATTATCAGAATATTCCACGAAGCATCCAGAATGTTTTTCTGAATACGAAGCTGGATGCCGACTTTGTGAAGAACACCTTGATACAATCCATGACAGAGGAGGATCTGCCGATTGACTTGCAGACCTACAGAAGACTTGTTACGGATTTCGAGCGGGAGTATGATGAGATCGACTGCTGGTTCCGCCAGTCCCGTGATGGTAGTTTCCCCGTGCGTCAGCAGGCGATGAAGATTGCAGACCAGGGACGCAAGATTATCGCGCTCGATCAGCAATTGCTGGACGTGTGGCATATGCTGAATGAAGCGGTTGCATTTAGTGAACAACAGATTCCGCTTCTGGAAGATAAGGCAAAGGAGGTAAAGAGCAGCATTGAGAAAGAGCGGAACCGCGAACGGGAATTGACGGCAGACTACGACAAGGAGAGAGCCCAGCTCAATCAGGATCTCGGAGCCAAAAAGGGTAAATTGGCGGATATAGCGAAGGCGAGAAAAGAGTTTGATGCACTGGGTATTGGCCCGATCCTCGCTCTTGCCGACCGGGAGGCTGCAATCCGGCAGGAGACGACGGATAAACAGACGCTGTTGGATGGTTTATTGAGAACTCATGCCTCGATAGAGGAGAAATACAAGGTATTAAAAGGAAATCTGGAGAATGCCCGTCAAGCATTTGAGAACTCCCAGAAAGAGGCATATTATAACAAGCAGGCCGAACTTCAGCAGCAGCGTGCTAAGCTGGATGAGGACCGCACCCAAAAACGGAACCGGGTCATGGAGGTTTTCAACAGCTGGAGGCATGACTCGGACGAGCGGTGGCAAATGTTGCTGGCGGACCAGAATCGGGCAGAAGCTGCGCTCCGGGAGCTCCGTCAGTGGCATCCCATGGCTGATGCTATCAAGCAGGTGGATGAACAACTCCTGCAATTGAATCTGAAGGAGAGCGAGAATTCCGCCCAGCAGAGTGCGGTGAAAAGTCAGATTGAGCAGCTCGCCGCCGAGTACAAGATGCAAGAAGCGGACGTAAAGCAGACCTTTCAACGTGAGCAGGAACATCTTGAGGCGGATTGTTCCAAAATCCGTGAACAAGTCGCAAGGATTGATGGCTTGCTTGCTCACCTGGACGGCTCTCTTTACAAGTGGCTGTGTGAAAATACGGAAGGCTGGGAAAATACGATTGGTAAGGTCGTTGATGAGGAGCGGGTTTTATACGCTGAGGGGCTTGAGCCTCGGCTGTCCGGTGCCAGCGATGGGCTGTTCGGCATTCAGTTAAACCTGGATAATATTGACTCGGTCCATCGTACACCCGACGAGTACAGGGCGGAGAAGAAGCGGTTGGAAGAACAGGAGCTGCAGCTGGAGCGTCAGTTGGCACAATTGCTTGCTACTCATGAGGATGAAATAGGAAAACTCCGTAAAAAATATGCCGCGCTGATAAATCCTCTTCGTCAAAGTGCAACCTTATTGAAGGTGGAGGAGGAACAGATCCCCGGCAAACGCCAGGAATTGCAAATCCAGCGGCATAAACTGGAGATGGAGGAACAGGAAGAGATTGCTCGGGAGACCAACGTCCGTCAACGTGCTTGCAATGACGCTGTTTTGAAGGTACAATCGGAGAAAGAGGCCCGTGAGAAGAATGAGCTGAAGAACAAGAAAGATTTGAAGGATCTTGATTCGGCATTCGACAAGGCTTCCAAAGCACTTGATGCGGAGTTACGTGCCTTCAAAGCGTCACAAAACGAGGAGGCTGCCGTGCGCAATCAGGAGTTTGCCGATCAGAAGAAGCACCTAGACGAACCGCAGAACGAAGAGCTTGCCGGAAAAGGCGTTGACACGCATCTGCTTGAACAATATCGTAAGGATCTGGAAGATTTGCAGGGCCTGTTAAGAAGGATTGATAAAGAACGACCGATAGTTATCAGATATCGGGATGCCGAAAAAAATCTCTTTGCCGTGGAACCGGAAATCAAAGAGAGCATGAAAGCTATTGAACGGCAGCTCTCCACGATCCGGCAGCACTATGATGACAAACGGGAGCGTATTTTGAGGCGGTGCGCGGAGTTGGACGAGAGTCTGAAAAAACTCCTAAAGGAGCTGGAGCATAGGCGTGAGGGGCTGGAGCGTTATCGTCAGGTGCTCGATAATGAGCATCTGGTGCCTGACGCATATCTCACGGATGACAGGAAGATGAATACGCAGCAGGATTGTCAGCAGCTCTTGAGCCAATTGCGGGGAGTTGTCAATCAAAAACGGGAATCAATCGAGCAATTGAAATCCGTCGTTGTCAGCTTCAATCGGAACTTCAAGCCTCAGAATGCTTTCCACTTCAACACAATGCCGGTGACGGATGCTGATTACATGCAAATTGCGGTCGATCTGCAGGACTTCATGGACAATAACAAAATCGAGGAGTTCCGCCGACGGACGAGCGAGCATTACAAAGACATCATGGGACGTATCTCGGCCGAGATTGGGTCACTTATGAAGCGAAGAGCGGATGTGGATGGTGTGATACAGGATATCAACCGGGATTTCGTCGAGAAGAATTTTGCCGGAGTTATCAAGAGCATTGAGCTCCGGGCCGATGCATCGAGCGACAAGCTCATGCAGTTGCTGATCTCTATTCACGATTATACGATGGAGAATGCGCTCACCATCGGTGAACTGAATCTTTTCTCGGACAATAACCAGGATGAAGTGAACCGTAAGGTCGTCGATTATCTGAAAAGTCTGTCGCATCAGTTGCAGAACGAGCCCAATCGTGCGACGGTATCCTTGGGAGATGCCTTCCGGCTACAGTTCCGTGTCAAAGAGAATGACAACGACACGGGCTGGGTGGAACGTATCAATAACGTCGGATCGGATGGTACGGATATTCTTGTGAAGGCGATGGTCAATATCATGCTCATCAATGTCTTTAAGAAAAAGGCGGCCAAAAAGAGTGGGGATTTCATCGTCCACTGCATGATGGATGAGATCGGGCGTCTGCATCCCAACAATATAAAGGGAATTCTGCAGTTCGCCAACTTACGCAATATCTATCTTATCAACAGCTCACCTACGTCGTATAATCCTTACGACTATCGCTATACATACCTCCTCAGTAAACATGGCGTGAAGACGAGGATCGAGAAATTGTTGCAACGAATCAATTAGTCGGATGATATGGCGATAAATGCATCTATACAGGCATTGTTGGCTGGTGAACAAGTTGCAGGTTCGAAGCTAAACAGCCAGCTGCTTGACGAACTGCTGGCGGAAGGTCTGCTATTGGTTCTGTTACGCGGCTCAAGAAAATCGTATCGGGCTCGTGATCCGGAGGCTCTTAAACGGTTTCTCATAGACCGGGATGAAAGCTATCGAATCCTCGAAGTAGATCGACCGAATTCCCGAGCTTCGATGGCCGCGGAAACCGGAAACTCCAAACTCGTTATGGTTCGTTCTTGCCCGGGTTTCCCGGTGAACAGTTATGAACCGATTGCGTGTCTTCTTGACGGGAAGCCTTTCGTGGTACATCCGCTGGAGGGGAGCTTCCTCTTTGTCGCCGATTGGGAGCGTTTTACAATCCCGGAGGATGTGGTGGTGATTGGTGTCGAGAATATGGAGAACTTCCGGATGATTCGTCAGCAACGAGTATTCTTTGAACAATATCTTCGGGCGCACGACCTCTCAACCCACGTGCTCTTTGTCTCCCGATATCCGCAATCCACGGATCTGAGGAGATGGCTATGCGCCATCCCGAATCATTATCTGCATTTTGGCGATTTTGATCTGGCAGGGATAAATATATTCCTGGTTGATTTTCAACAGTATTTGGGCGAAGAACGCTCTTCGTATCTGATCCCCGACGATGTGGAATCGCGCCTTAAATCGGGCTCCAGGAAGAGATACGATGAGCAGTATAATCGTTTTAAGAGTATTAAATCCGAAGTGCCTGAATTGCAGCACTTGATAGATTTAATCCATCGTGAGCGGAAGGCCTACGACCAAGAGGGGTACATCTGTGTAAGTTCACCTTCTTAGTCTCTGACAATAGGTCTTGTTTGAAGATTGACTTCAAATCGGAAATCGCCTCGTCGCTCAGTGCTATTCCTCGTGTTCGCAACGGGCTCGGAGGTCGCTCAATAGCTCGCCTTTATAGGAGAAATACTTTGCGCCTTGATATGCTCCCGAAGCATTGCGACGCTCCTCGGGCATAAAGGTCCCCACGAAGGGCGAAAGTTTGTAGAGGCGTCCTTCGTATTCGATGTGGTCGTCGTCCGCGACCGTTACTTCAATTCCGGTCGGCACGAAAACCAGAGTTGCTCCAATCGGAATGTGAACCATGCTGAACTTGAAGCGAGCTCGTTTCTTCCCGTTCTCGGTGGGCTCCTCCGGCTCCGCTTTCTTATTCCCAAGATGAACTTCATCAATCTCGGCATCGTCGAGCGTGGTCGATATGTCGCGCAGGATGTCCAACGCTTTAGCAGGAGGTACGTTGAAAAACTCCCGATTCTGACGAATTCGCAAATCGGTCAGCCGGTCGATGGTCTTGTGAATCAACTTCTCGACCTCCTCGTATTTCGAGGTTTTGAGTGTCGCATAAATCTCGAACGGCATAGGCACGGCCGTATTGTCCAACTCTTTCGAGCGAACATCTACCGGGCGGGAACTCTTGCCGATTTTCACCCAATCCTCCTTAAAGCTCGGATTGGTCAGAATATATACGTATCCTGCTTCTTTTTTCATCTGGAGCGTGTTAATATACAAAGATAGTAATTTCGAATGGATTGGACGGATTTTTAGCCATAAATTCCTCCAGCCGCTATCTCTGTAAGAGTTCGGTTAATTGCGTGTGGATCTTGGCCTCCTCGTCGGTGCCCGTAGTTGAGAGGCGCAGCAGCGGAAGAGCGTAGCGATCGAGGATGCGATCCTTCATCCGGTCGCGTTCGGATTGGCGGGTTCCTTGTTTGTGAAACTGGTAGCCGTCGGTCTCGATAGCCAGGACGGGCCGTTTGCTCACCCGGTTGTAGATCAGGAAGTCGAGGTGCGTGGCACCGTTCGAGGCATAGTGGCGCTCCTCGTCGTCGAGAATCGTCCAGTCGCGGATCAATTGTCGCAGCGGTTGGTGGCAGAGAACGCCCAGATGCCGGAATGCCGGGTCCGCCTCCAACACCCGCTCCAGCAGGGCATAGGTCAGATTCTCGGAGTCGAACTCCGAGATCCGTCGGTGCCGTTTGAGAAACTCCCGCCGCGCCTCGGCATAGGTTTCGTAGAGCAGGTCGAAAACCGAATGAATGGCGCTCTCTGTGATCTTACCGCCGTTGTAGTCGATGTAGGCCAGCAGGTCGGCGATGTTGCGGCTGTCGGGCTGTTCGTTGCTCGAAGTGACGAGCGTGAATTGCCGCTTGGCCCGCGATACGGCGACGTTCAGCAGATTGGGATCATCCGTGAAGGCGGTAATCTGATCGTCGACGGTCGACAGGATGATGGCCTCCTTTTCCCGTCCCTGGAACTTGTGGACCGTAGCCACGTCAATGCCTCCGCCCAGCTCACGATGGAGCGCATTGACCTGCTCGTTGTAGGGGGAGATAATGCCGATCTCGGCCTGCTCGCAGGGAAGTGACGGCAGCACCTCGCGCCGGATCGTCTCGATCTCGCGGGGATTGAACGCTCCCCGCGCGTGATGACCCGGGGCTGTCCGCCACGCCGTGATGACGTCGGGTTCGCCGCGATCCTCGGTCATGATCAGCAGCCGCCCGCCGTAGAAGCGCTGGTTGCAGAAGTTGATGATCTTCGGATGGCAGCGGTAGTGTTCGCGCAGCAGCGTCTGCGGCGCTTCGGGAAAGACCCGGCAGACCGACTCCAGAAAACTCAGCGCGGCGCAGTCGTAGCGGGGGTCAATCACGTGTTTGGCGCCGATGGACTGCATCCGGAGCCGGTCGGCATCTGTGATGACATTGGGCAGCTGCATCGAGTCTCCGACAATCACCGCGTTGCGGGCACACATCAGCGCCAGCGCCCCTGTTTCGGACGACACCTGCGAGGCTTCGTCCATAATCACGTAGTCGAACAGCGTCTCCGCCCGGAAATTCGATCGCGAGGAGAAGGTCGTGCTCAACACGACGGGGTACTCCTTGAGCAGCTCGGGAGTGATGTGCTGGAAAATCGGTCGTTTGTGTCCCTTGCCATAGCGGGATGCCAGTCGGCTGCGCAGGTAGCGCATCGAGTCGTCGCTCAGCCGGGCCACCATCGCCGGAGCATCCGACGTGGCGAGTTGCTTTTCAATTCGGTCGATTTCCGCTGTGAGCTCCTCCTGCCGAACCTGGTAGAAACTGCGCTGGAGGAGGGGGATCAACCGCTGAAGATCCTGTCGCTCCGGGCGGCGGGGGAATCCGTCGAAGAGACGGCGGATCCGGCGTTTAAGCAGAAACCATTGGACCGCTTCCCGCCATCGGTCGAAGAGTCCGCTAGGCTGCCATTCGACTGCAGCCTGCAATTCGTTCCACAGCATCAGTAGCCGGGCCGACGGCATCTGCCGACGAAGCGTGATGGTGGGATCAATCGTTGTCTCCTGCTCGAAATGGAGCTGTTCGGTTTGCAGCCCCGACAACTCCTGTCGAGCACGAGCCAGCCGCTCCTGCCGTTCGAAAATCGTTTGCAACGCTTCGGCTTCGGACTGGATGGTGCGGAGAAACTCCGGAGAGTCGGTTTCGGCCGAATACCACGAGTTGATCTCGGACGTAATGGACTTCTCGATAGCCTGCGTTTCGACGAAGGCCGCCTTTCGCTCACGGCTGCCCAGCAGGGCGGTGAGAAATCCCAGCTCCTGCTTCTCCAGCTTCTCGACCACATTTTCGATGGCCGAGTTGTTGTTCGAGACGACCAGCACGGTCTTCTCCTGCACCACAAGGTTGGCCACGATGTTGAGGATCGTCTGCGTCTTGCCGGTTCCCGGAGGGCCTTGGATGATGCTGATCTGATTCCCGAAGGCTGCCTGGATGGCTCTCTGCTGGCTGGCGTTGCACCCGAAGGGGTAGATGAGCGGCGGCACCGTGAATTGTCGGGGCGAGTCCTTGCCGGGATTCAGGTAGAGGGATGCCGCCGAACGGTCGGAGACGAAGTCGATCTTCTGATACTGCATCAGCAGCAGTTTCTGCCCGTCGTCGGTCTCCAGTGGGTTGAGCTCCGCCACGTCGCGCAGATAGGCAAAGCGATCCTGTGCGGGCGGCTCCTCCAGACACGACTGAACCAGTTCAACCTCTGATCCCTTGTAGTGGGCTCCGGTGCCATTGGCGTATTCCACATACCAGAATCGCCGCGAGCCTTGTTGGAAGGCGGCGATGTAGGAGAGGGGCTCTATCCGGCGGTCTTGGTGAAGCAGGTGGCAATGCTGCGGATCGAATACCACGGGATCCTTCAGCCATAGCACTTTGCTCGGGACATAGGAGTAGGTCTTCGGAAAATTACAGAAAATGACCTGACAGCGGTTGGGCCTTGAGGTGTACCAACAGCGTTCGACGGAGTCGGTTTTGTCCTCTCCGTCGATGATGATTCTGTTTTCCCGAGGGTCGTACATCCTGAATAGCGGTAGGTCTCGCTATTTTAGTTTCTTGCCGCAGGAGAAAGCCTTGTCGACCGTATCCCCCAATTCGATATATTCGAGATGAATGGGGTCAAAGCTGATTGGGCGCAACTTGCGTAGGTCGATTTGTCCGTCGGTCAGAATGCTTTCGTCGGCCGAGATATTGACGATACGTCCTGTCAGATGGCAGCTTGCGGGGTCATATGTGAGTAGTTCACACTCGAGCGTCATGGGCAGTTCGTCGATCATCGGGGCATTGACGTGTGCCGAAGGAGTGGCATGAAATCCCGCCCGGGTGAATTTGTCGGGGACTTTATTCCCGGAGACGATACCCACATAGTCGCAGGCTGCCACTTGATCGACCGTGGCCATGCTGACGGTGAAGGCGCGTGTCGCAAGGATATTTTTCGTGGTTTTATGCCCGGCGGAGAGGCAGATTCCGATTGTCTCATCGGTAAACATGCCGCCCCAGGCAGCATTCATGACATTGGGCACACCTTGCTCGTCGTAGGCTGCCACGATCAGTACAGGCATCGGGTAAAGCCAGCTCTTCGATCCAAAGTCTTTTTTCATATTGCTTCGTGAAATTAGTCAGTAAATTTTACGAAAATTAAAAGAATTTAACGACTCGACAAAATATGAATTTTTTTTGAAAATAGGCGACTCGAGATCTGTTCATTAACTTTTTAGGGATAATCCGGCTTGGGCGGTATAATACGTAAAAGCTAAGTATTGTTCTCGATATTAGCCTGGAAACTACTGTGTAAGCTGAGTATAGAGTGACGCCAGAGATATTGAGGCTTTGACGTATCTATCTCCGTGCTAAGATATGCCTTTTGTGTGGAGTATAATATTTTGTTGTCAGAACTGAGTTGGCTCGATAATTTATTGGTATCTAGTGCTTTATTGTTTCTTTGGTTATATAGTGCAATTTATCCTCAAAGCCTGATAATGCAAGTGTAAACGTTACAAATACGTTGCAAAAACGCGCCTCGAATAGAGATTTTTGAATTCGGAAATTTTTTCTCTGAATCGCTGTAAATTACTGATTGATAATGTTTTTTATTCTTCGATTTTCCGAATTTTGCTGCGTTGAGTTACTTTCCGACGCATCATCATATTCTCATTGATTATCAATGGTTTGCGTCTTAAAAGGTAGACTGCTCAAAAAATTACTTGTTTTTTTTGCGAAAAATCGAAGATTTAACGTTTTTTTTTTCATCGGCTTCCTCCGAACAGAGGGGAAAAAGGCAAAAACAGCCTTTTGGGCCCAGACAGACTCCGTCTGCAAAGATAGAGCATGTCGGGGTTTATTTCGCCAAAATGGGCTGTAAAATCGAGGTTGAATTCACGGATATTTTCGGGTTCCAAGTAAGGTATTTTATGTTTGATCGGAGTGGCCGTTGGGGACGGTCTTTCACATTCGGATTGCTTATAAGATTTGCTGCCAAAAGAAAAAGGCTGTAGCCATTTTGCCATGGCGCAGCCATCTCTTTTCTTCCCTGATTTTGACTTTACTTTAATGAACGTATATATGAATACGGGGATAAAGTAATGTTGCGACAACCTGTCGGATCGAACTAATTAAAAGAAAACCATATTTGGCAAAATTTCCTCATTTTTTACGTTACAATTCAAATAGACTCCCAACATCAGATGATGTTAAGAAAATGAAAGCCATTCAGAAATGGGGGGTAGGACGTATTTTGAACAATCTTGAGCAATAATTTTGGAAGAGAGAGCAGTTAATCCCCACCGAAAATTTTCTTTCCCCCCCCCAAATGGCAGCAACAACCCCAGCCGTTCCGATGAGAACTTTGTCGACGGTCTTCCAGAATTTCTTCGATTTTCTTTCCTCTCTTTTCTCTCTGCTTCTTGCTTTGCTTGATATTTCGGATACTCTTTCTTGCATTTGACCAACCAACTCGAAATCTCTTTTATCGCAACGTAACATGTCAATCGGTCATTATAAGCATCGCGCACTTCATCACCGTTGAAATGAGCATAGGCATTGCCAATGTTTCGAAGATTGTTCAACTCAAAAATAATTTTGTCATCATAGAACGGTTCGGGAATCACATATCTGAGTCCATCAATATCTTGCTTGTTGCTATAACAACCAGCCAAATAACCATATAGATTATATATGTCATTGATAACTGATTCAAAAGCTTTGCGAAACTGACTGCAGCATACTCCGCAATCCGAATCGTAATATCTCATCGCGTCCATAACGCAACGGTATGTATTTGTGAAACCATTTTCACTTAGGATGTTGAATTCTGTGGAATAGTACTTCATTTGCAATGGTTAATATTTTATGACCTATAATTCGATGAAGTCATAAAGATTTAAATTCTTAGATGTCATATGTTTATCTAACAAGTCAATGGCATCGCTCTTTTTATTCCAACATTTATCTGAGATTTGGATAGCAGATGCTAATGTCATCTCTATGAAGTTTTCATAATGCTTGGCAATACCGACATTATCGCGATATGGTATCCAAAGATTTATGGCAGCATCAAGTATTTTATAAATCTGGCAAAACTCGATTTGGAAACCATTTTCTGGAATGAATGTCAATGCCGGCCATAAAATCTCAAATAGAGGATTTTCATTATCAATTATTTCTGGAATAGGCCTGCAATATTTTAATGTATTTGTATCTAACATATTGAAAACATCGTCAGTAAATATAATGCGTGGTCCTTTGACTTTTTTTTCTTCTAACCGCACTGCTTTTACAACAGCCTTTCCAGCAATCGATTTAACGTATGATGGCTCTCCATTCAATATGGCTGACATTTTTAAATCATATGCCTCTCCATATGATACTCCGCCTCGGAAAAGGACAGGCGGTTCATGTGTTGCAATGTTTTTTACTACAGTATTTCCTTGCTTGTCTAAACCAACCCCTATAGATTTACTTAATGTAGGGTCTGTGGGGGTTTGAGGGTGTAAATAAACATCTATATTTATTCTGAAGGATTCATATACGAAATTAGCAATTTGGATCAATGCGCGACTGCAATCATTTGCAGATATGAAAACTGAATCAGAGAACGGAATGAACAAATTAAAACTATCAACTGATGTACGCGCCGCTAGATTCTGCAAATGGGGGTCATATGATGACACTGGATGTATTTTATCTTCTACTATTGATTGAGAAGAAATAGTATTGAATCTTGTAAGAACACTAATTGCGTCATCAATGTCTTGATTAACAGCATTTGAGAATCCTAATACATCAAGATATGCTACAAGCTTATTATTATTTGTTGCCATAATTTCGTCTTTTGTTACGACCACAAAGATACGAAAAGCGGAGAAACAGATTAACATATTTTGTCCCCCAAATTGGCTACTAATGCAAAACGTTGGAAAGGGCATTTGACGATCTGTCTGTTTTATACTATTGATTTATACATAATCAAGTCGGTTAATCTTTTGTAATCCTTTGCAGGGCTACGAATATCTAACCAATAGATATGTTGTTGTATTCTTATTGATTATCAATATATTACATCTTAAAGATAGGCTACTCAAAAAATTACTTGTTTTTTGCGAAAAATCAAAGATTTAACGTTTTTTTATCGACTCTCTCCGAACAGAGGGAAAAAGCAAAAACGACCCTTTTTGACTCCGACAGAGCCTGTCTATAAAGATAGTGCATGTCGGGGTTTATTTCGCCCAAACGGGCTGTAAAATTGAGGATGGATTCACGGATATTTTTCGGATTCCAATTGTGGGATATTGAGTCGGTCGAAGAGGTGTTTTGCTCGGTCTTAATAGCACCAGGAGCACACATAAATTTTGCAGCTAAAAGAAAAATGGCCGGAACCATTTAGCCATGGCACAGCCATCTCTTTTCTTCCCTAATTTTGACTTTACTTTAATGAACGTATATATGAATACGAGGATAAAGTAAAGTTGCAGCAACCCCTCGGATCGACCAATCAGAAGAAAACCATATTTGGTCGGATCTCCTCGATCATCTTTTGCGGTACTTCGCATTCCCGGGCGATCTCCGGCTATATGGATGCCGCCTGGCAAACCTCGTCTATAATCCGTGCGGCATTCTTGATGTTGTTCTTGGCCGCGTATTCGAGCAGGTCATCGTTGGTGATGCCGCTGAATCTGCTATTTATCGACATCTACCTTAAATAATAGCAGATAACATCATTTAGCTTGATGTATCTGCTCCCGTTAGGCACTGGTTGGCATCTGTTTTTGAGTGTATGCGGATTACATGTTATTGATTTATAACTCTATTCAATAAGCTTCGAAAAATGCTTGTTCGCGATATGTAGAGTCATTATCCCGTTTAGGAATATAAAAATCTCGAATGTTCCACAAAGGCTCTTTATGGACATCTATGACCTTCCCTAATTTTTCATTCCACAAAGAATTTCTATAACCATATTGTGCTATCAAAAGAATTGCATATGCCATTACAGATTCAATCGCATTTTCTAAGCTAGACAAACTAAAATTGACTTCCCTGTCGTGTTTTATCTGATTATAGGCGTCATACCAATGTAAACTTTGCGTGGGTTTATCGGTAGTCCAATCTATAAATGGAGAAAATTCATTAAGCATCTTGTACCGCTTGAAAGATAAGGCATAATCTTTTAGTCTCAATGGATCTAGTAACTGTACATAATCCGTTGTATTAAAAAATTTATGTAATTCTGGAAGATTTTTATAACCACTTTATTAGCAAGCAGTTCTGAGGATAAGGTAAAAATGAGGTAATGATTTGGCAACCCTGTCTATTTCTACGTTCTGCTGTGAGTTGCTGTCAATGTCTCTCGTCTTGGTACAAAAGTAGCAATAAAAATCGGATACACATCAAAATGTCCCATGATTTTTATCACAGGACGTTTTTTATCTTCGCTGAATAATCCGGTTTAACCGTTACTTCTATTTTCGGCAAGTTGCGGGCTATGATTGCTGAAATTTATACTTTAATCCATACTCTTCCAACTTGCTATACAGCGTTGTACGTCCGATTCCGAGCAATTCGGCGGCAACCTTGCGGTTTCCGTTTGCCTGCTTCAACGCGCGTAAGATGCGTTCCTTGTCCTCCGCATCGTTTCGCAAGGCGAAGCTGACAGGTGAGGTCGGTTTCGTTACGGCAAGTTCCAGATGCTCTTTCATGACAACTCCCGTCTGTGCCTGCAACACCGCGCCCATTATCTTCTGCCGAAGCTCACGGACATTACCCGGCCACGGATGGGTCAGCAATGTCTTACGGGCTTCCGCATCGAACCCAGTCACGCTACATTCCAATTCATTGTTGGCAATCTCACGGAAGAACTCCGCCAACGGCATGATGTCCTCCTGACAGTCACGCAAGGGCGGAACAGTTATCTCGAAGTCGTGCAAACGGTACAGCAAATCCTGTCGGAAACGTTTTTCAATGACCGCTTTCTCCAGATCCTCGTTGGTGGCGGCGATGATGCGGACATTGAAGCTCTTGTCCGTCTTGTCACCTATAGGGCGGTATCTCCGTTCCTGTATGGCACGGAGTAACATCTGCTGGGTTTCCAATGCGAGATTGCCTACCTCATCCAAGAACAATGTGCCACCCTCTGCCTCATTGAAGTATCCTTTCTTTGTGCTGTCCGCACCCGTAAACGCGCCTTTGACATGTCCGAAGAATGCCGAGGGCGCAAGGTCTTTGGAGAGTGAACCGCAGTCCACAGGCACAAACGGTTTCCCTGCCCTTTTGCTCTTATCATGCAGATGGTGGGCGATATGCTCCTTGCCCGTGCCGTTCTCTCCGAATATCAGCACGCTCATATCAGTAGGGGCAACTAATCTTATCTGTTGCATGATTTTCTGAAAGGCGGAACTGTCACGGGCAAAAACGGGCATACGATTTCGTCCGATACTCCGTTCTTTCAGGATGGTATGAAGCAGAGGCATAAGTTTATCCTCCACAAGCTGCTTGGGGATATAGTCCAGCGAGCCGAGTTTCATACTTTCGACTGCCGTATGCACTTCGGCATAGTTGGTCATGATGATTAACGGTTGTGTCATGCCTTCCTTGCGCATCCATCGTAATAGGTCGATGCCGTCACCGTCGGGTAGTCGTAGGTCAGAAACCACGATGTCCCCGTCTGAGGCTTGTTGCAGAAGTTTCTTCGCGGTCGAGAGGTGGTAAGCCTGCACGGTACGGAATCCTTCCCGTGCCAGCAGGTTGCAGACAAACTCGCAATACACGATATTGTCCTCCACCACGATGATTCTTGTTTTATCCATTTTCGTATTTTTCCTTTCTTCTTTTGCCTGCCGGATAATTTCAGCACCTTTATCCAGCACAGCCGGTCACCGCTTTGCATATCGCTTCGTCATCTGGAGTGGCACTTCCATGAAGTTGGGCGTAAAGTTCCCTCAATGGCTGGTCGGCACGGAGAATCTGCCATGAACTTCGCAGATGGTGTGTAAGTGTGTCCAGTTCTTGGAGGTCTTTACGCTGTTCTGCATCCTTGACCGCCTGCATTTCCTTTTCGGTTTCCGCTATCAGTTTGTCCAGCATGACGGATTCATTGCCATAAGATAGCAGAGTGGAAAAATCCGGCTTTTCATCCAATATGCTGCTTAATGCGCATTTATCCGTAATCTCCATCAGTTCGGATATGGAGAACGGCTTGAACAGGCATCCGGCAAATCCACGCCCTATAAGTTCCTCCTTGCTGCAACTGCCCGAAGCGGTTGTCACGACTATGGGAATACTCTTCGAGTTGCCTACATTGGATGAGCGCAACAGTTCCAGCAGTTCAAAACCGCTTATCTCAGGCATATTCAGATCCGTCAGAAGCAGGCTGTATTCCTTTTTTCGTATCAGCTCCATCAGTACCGAAACATTGGTACAGGTATCGCAGTGCATCCCTTCATGGGCATACATTTCTTTCAACATAAGGAGAAGTACCTCGTCATTGTCGATGGCAATCACATCATGGCAGATATGATTATGGCGCATTTGCGCTTGAATTGTCTGTTCCGGCAGTTCCTCGGCTGTCTGCATGGGAATTTCCACCGTGAAGCGGCTCCCTTTGCCTTTCTCGCTTTCCAAGCGTATAGTTCCACCGAGCATCGCCACAATACGCTGCACGATGGACAATCCTAATCCGAAGCCGTCTTTTGCGGCGGCATTTGAAAGACGTTCAAATGCACCGA
>OGYP01000093.1_pt1 | contig 39070 bp, 33 predicted proteins | sample 1576571 | NCBI WGS metagenome assembly OGYP01 (sample SAMEA3541559, study PRJEB24748) | human gut metagenome | biome: human gut; feature: human-associated habitat; material: faeces | place: China | collected 2012
CAAAGCATCGTTCAATTTTTTTTGCGACTCCGTACATTTTATTCTCCTTTTTATTTTATATTTTTATTTTAGTGATTTTTTTATTTTTTGTAAATATATATATAAAAGAAAAATTTAATTTTATTTATAGAAAGGATTTTGTTGATGAAGAAAATTTTGTTTAAAGGTGTTGGTTCTGCTGTTCCAACTCCATTTGATGAAAATGGTGTTAATATTTCTGAATTTAGAAAGTTTTTGCAATTCCAAATTGATAATAATGTTGATGCTTTAATTGTTTGTGGCACAACTGGTGAAAGTTCTACTATGACTAGGGATGAAAAAATTATTGCTATAAATTGTGCTTTAGAATTTGCAAATGAAAAAATTCCTGTTATTGTTGGTACTGGTTCAAATAATACTAGAGAAGCTATTGAAATGTCTAAAATTGCTGAAAGGCTTGGTGCTGATGGTATTTTGGTAGTAACTCCATATTATAATAAAACAACTCAACGAGGGTTAATTGCTCATTATAAAGATATTGCTGAAAGTGTTAGCCTTCCTATTATTTTGTATAATGTTCCTAGTAGAACTGGTGTAAATATTGAACCTCAAACTTGCTTGGAATTATCAAAAATTGATAATATTGTTGCGATAAAAGAAGCTAGTGGAAATATTTCTCAAGTTGCTCAAATTTCTAATTTATGTGGAGATAATTTGTATATTTATTCTGGTAATGATGACCAAATTGTTCCTATATGTTCTCTTGGTGGAATTGGAGTCATTTCTGTTTTGTCAAATATCAAACCTAAATTTGTACATGATATGGTTTATGATTTTTTGGATGGGAATATTGATAAAGCTAGAAAAATGCAATTAAATGTTTTACCTTTAATTAATTCTTTATTTTCTGAGGTTAATCCAATTCCTGTAAAATATGCATTAAATGAACTTGGTTTTAACTTTGGTGTTCCTAGATTACCTTTGGTTGAATTTAGTGATACTAATAAGAAGGTTTTGAGGCAATATTTAAAAGCCGACTATCATGTATAATGATAGCCGACTTTTAATTAGTCAATAATTCCAGTTAAATACTGATATATTGCGCTTTGAGCAATATTAAATTGCTCTATTTTAGATTTCAGTTCCAAGATTCTACAAGCTACTGTTTGTACAGATTTTATTCTGATTGAAATTCTTTCATTAAGAGCTCCCACTTTTAAAATATACTCCTTTGTTGGAATTCTCTTATTCATTAATACCGAAGTTTGGAATTCTTCATATGCAAGAAAAATATCTGAATAATCCTTTGTTAAATTCATTCCCATTTTTTCACATATTTCTGGGAAATTTGTCAAATTTTCACACTCAGTTAAAATTCTTTCTGCTTCCTCTCTTAACTTTTGATAACCTTTGCGTTCTGATTCTAAAATCCTCATATTGCCTCCTTTAATTTATTTGGAGGCATTTTAAAACCTCCAAGCTTGAATCACTTTTTGGTTTTACCCACATGTAACGATGTTAGTATAGCATATTTCGACTTTTTTTGCAAGGCAATTTTTATGTAAATTATATATTTTTTTACTTTGTTACTAAGCTAAAATTTTCTTAACAACTTCACTAATCATCTTTCCATCAGCAGATGCTCCTATTTTTTCTTTAGCTGATTTCATTACCATTCCCATTTCTTTAATTGAAGTAGCTCCTGTTTCAGCAACTATTCCTTTTACTATTTCTTCTACTTCTTCTGCTGATAATTGTTTTGGTAAATATTCTGTTAATATACTTAATTCTTCTTTATTTTGATTAATTAAGTCTTCTCTTCCACTTTTTTCAAAATCTGCTTGTGCATCTTTTCTTTTTTTAGCTTCTTTTGCTATTATGTCTATGATTTGGTCATCATTTAACTCTATAGCCTTATCTTTTTCAACTTGTAATATTGCAGCTCTTATCATTTGAACTGTATTCTTTCTAATCAGATTTTTTTCTTTCATTGATTCTTTTAAATCTTCTAATAATTTTTCTTTTAACATTTTAAATTCCTTCTTTCTTTTTTGAAAAATTATATATTTTAAACAATTTTTCCTATTAAATCATATTCACTTGCTTCTTCTATTTTGCATTCTACAAAATGATTTAATATGTCCTCTTGTTTATAATTTTGAGCATCTTTTATATATACTAGACCATCTTCTTCTGGTACATCTTGCATTGTTCTTCCAACAAAATATTTTCCATCGAAAGATATGTCTTCTGCTAAAACTTTATAAGTTTTTCCTATTTTATCGTCTTGTTTTTCTAAAGATATTTGTTTTTGAGCTTTCATTATTTTGTTATATCTTGCTTTTTTAGTATTTCCGTGTATTTGTTCTGGAAGTCTTGATGCTGGTGTTCCTTCTTCTTTTGAATACATGAAAGTTCCTAATTTATCAAATTTTGCTTTTTTAACAAATTCTAAAAGTTCTCCAAATTGTTCTTCTGTTTCACCTGGGAAACCAACTATTAAGCTTGTTCTTAATGTAACATTTGGTATTTTATTTCTTATTTTTTCTAACAAGTTCTCTATTTTTTCTTTTGAAGTTTTTCTATTCATTCTTTTTAATACTGCATTTGATATATGTTGTATTGGTATATCAAAGTATTTGGCTATTTTAGGATTATTTGCAACTGTGTCTATTAGCTCATCTGTAATTCCTTCTGGGTATGAATATAAAAATCTAATCCATTCAATTCCATCTATTTTGCTTATTTCTTGTAATATTTCTGCTAATCTACTTTTTCCATAAATGTCTTCTCCATATTTTGTTGTATCTTGTGCTATTACTATTATTTCTTTTATTCCTTCACTTGCTAATTTCTCCGCTTCTTCTAAGATATCTTCCATTTTTCTACTTACAAATGGTCCTCTAATATATGGAATTGCACAATATGTACATTTATTGCTACAACCTTCTCCAATTTTTAAATATGCATAATTTTTTCCTGTTGTAACAACTCTATTTAAAAATTCATCATATGTTGGCATTGGAAGTGGTCTAATTTCTGAAATTTTTGTACTTGTTTTTGTTTTTGCTTTTTCAACAATATCTCTTTTTATTAAATCTTCAATTTTTTTCCACAATTTGTTATATTCATCTATTTTTATAAATAAATCTACTTCTGGTAATGCTTTTACTAAATCATCATAATATCTTTGTACTAAACATCCCATTGCGATTAAATATTTACATCTTTGCTTTTTATATTCTGCCATTTCTAGAATTGTATTAATTGCTTCTTCTTTTGCAGATTCTATAAAACCACATGTATTTACAACTAATATATCTGCATCTTCTGGTTTATTTACTATTTTATAATGATTTTCTTTAAATAATCCTATTGCTACTTCTGTATCTATTAAGTTTTTACTACAACCTAGTGATATAAATCCAACGTTCATTTTTTACTTCCTTTACTTTCTATTTTGTTGTTTCTATTTTTGTTCTTTGTGACTACAAATATGTTTTCTTGTCATTTCCATTAAGTCTAATTTTGTAAATCCTTCTACTTGTGTTTTTGTTCTATCATTGTTTAATTTTTCTATTAATAGCTTTTGAATTTTTTCTTTGTCTTTTTCATCAGCCATATCTATATAATCGATAATAACTATTCCACCAATGTCTCTTAATCTTAATTGTTTTGCAATTTCTATTGTTGCTTCTTCATTTACTTTATATACAGTTTGTTCCATATCTTTGTTACCTGTATATTTTCCAGTATTTACATCTATTGCTGTTAATGCTTCTGTTTTGTCTATTGTTATAAATCCACCACATTTTAGCCATATTTTTCTATTTTGCATTTTTTCAATTTGTTTTTTTATGTCATATTTATCTAAAACATCGTTTCCTTCTTGAATTTCAATTTTTGTTTCATTTATATAGCCAGTTTCTTTTTTGAAATTTTGAAATTTTTGATATTCTTCTTTATCATTTATAGTTATTTTTTCTATTGATTTTTCTGGTAAATCTAATATCATTTTTTCAACAATGCTTTCTGCTTTTTCTATAAGCATAGGCTTTTCTGTTTTTGTTTGTTGAAATTTTTGATTGATTTTATTCCATTTGTTTTCTATATTTTTTATATCATCTATTATTTCTTGTTTTTTTCCAACAGCTGATGTTCTTATAACAGCTCCATTTCCTTTGCTTATATTTTCTTTAACTAATTTTATTAATCTTTCTTGTTCTTTTTTGTCTTCTACTTTTTGTGATACAGTTATTATGTCTGTATTTGGCATTAACACTACGTATTTACTTGGTAAGTTTATATGTGTTGATACTCTTGCCCCTTTTTGAAGATTGCTGTCTTTTTTTACTTGTACTAATAATTTTTGTCCTTTTTTTACAACATCACTTATTTTTAAATTTGAATCCATTTTTTGTTTTGTTTCATCTATTTTTGGTAATACATCTTTTAAATGTATAAAACTATTTTTTTCTGTTCCAATATCAACAAAAGCTGCTTGCATTCCTTTTATAATGTCTTTTACTATTCCAACATATAAATTTTCTTCTCTTCTTGTTGTTTCATTTTCATCTATATAATATTCAATTAAGTTTCCATTTTCTACTAATGCTATTTCTTTTTCATTTTCCTTTTTGTCTATTAATATTTCTATCATGCTAATTTCCTCTCTTTAATTAAATTTGTTCATTGCTATATCTATTCCATTTTTTAGAATTTCCTCAACTGCTTTTGCTGCTTTTTCAACTCCTTGTTGTAGAATTTCTTGTTCTTCTTGTGGTACTTTTCCTATTACATAATTTATCATATCACTTTTAAATTCTGGTTGTCCTATTCCTACTCTTATTCGTGCGAAGTCTGTTGATTGTAATTCTTCCACAACTGATTTCATTCCATTATGAGACCCAGCTCCACCTTTTTTTCTTATTTTTATGTAACCTTTTTCTATGTCTATATCGTCATATATTACTATTATTTCTTCTGGTTTTAAGTTGTAGAATTCGGCTACTTCTTTTACTGATTCTCCACTTAAGTTCATATATGTTTGTGGTTTTAGTAATATTACTTTTTGGTTTTGGATGATGGTACTTTCACATAGTCCTTTGAATTTATTTTTTGTTATTTGAATGTTGTTGTTTTTTGCTATTTGATTTATTGTGTCAAAGCCCATGTTGTGTCTTGTGTGTGTATATTCGTTTTCTGGATTTCCTAATCCTACTATTAAATACATTTTTGTTACCTCTTTTTATTTTTTACTTATCTATTTTACTATGTTTTGGGCTTTTTTTCAAGGGGATTTTGGTTATTTAAAGTGTTTGTTTTATTTTTTATTGTTTTTTCAAAAAAATATTAACCAGTATTTAATCTTTTATACTAGTTAATATTTTTATTTTTATATTCTATCAAAAATCTTCTTCACTTCATCATTATAATAAATAGCACCGCAAGGCTTTATATCTTCACCAATTTTTACTTGAACATTCATATTATTTCTATCTCCAGAAAAATATTTTATAGCACATCTTAATTTTTCCTTTTGTTCCTCTGTATAATTAGTTATATCAAAGGTTATAACATTTGGTTTTTCTTCTCCTAAATCTTTTATTTCGTTTGCTATTATTGTTGGCTCTTGGTCATCTCTAATACTTAAGCGACCATCTACTACAACTATATTTTCTTCTATTAGGCTTTTTCCTGCATTTACTACTGCATTTTCAAAGGCTATTATTTCAGCTGTACCATATAAGTCTTCTATTGTTATAAATGCCATTATTTTGTTGTTTTTTGTGTATTTCTTTTTTATTGATGTTATTATTCCTGCATATTTTACTTTTTGACCATCTACAAATTTTGGTTTTGTTGTTTGAATTTGTTGTGTATTTTCTTCTATATTGGTTGTATCTGCTTGTTCTGCTATTTTGCTTAAATCCAAACTATTTATGTTTGTACTATGTATTATCTGTTCTCTCATTTTTTCTAATGGGTGACCTGATATGTATATTCCAAGCATTTCTTTTTCCATTGATAACATTTCTTTTTCTGGCATTTCTTCGTATTCTTCAAATTTGTATTTTTGTTTTTCCATATCTTCTTTTTCTTGTTTTGTTCCTATGTCAAACATTGATACTTGTCCGTTAAAGCCTTTTTTGTTTCCACTTTGTATTGTGTCTATTATTGCTTCAAATGATGCTAATAATGTTGCTCTTGTTTGTTCAAATTTTTGAAATGCTCCTGCTTTTATTAAGCTTTCTACACATTTTTTGTTTACTTGTAATTCTGATACTCTTTCACAAAAATCTGTAAAGCTTTTGTATTCGCCTTTTTCTTTTCTTTCTTTTACTATGTTTTCAACTGGAATTGTTCCTACATTTTTGATTGCTCCTAGTCCAAATCTTATTTTTCCATCTTCAACTGTGAATTTTTCAAAGCTTTTGTTTATGTCTGGTTTTAATATTTGAATTCCTAGTCTTTTACATTCATCAATGTATTGAGGTGCTTTGTCTAAGTTTCCTAAATAACTATTTAAAGTTGCTGCCATAAATTCTGCTGGATAATAAGCTTTTAAATATGCTGTTCTGTATGATACTACTGCATAACATGCTGCATGAGATTTGTTGAAAGCATATTTTGCAAATTCTGCCATTTCATCAAATATTTTATTTGCAGATACTTCATCTATTCCATTTCTTACACATCCTGGTACTTCTATATTTCCGTTTTCATCAACTTGTCCATGGATGAAAACTTCTCTTTCTTTTGCCATTACATCTAGTTTTTTCTTTCCCATTGCTCTACGTACTAAGTCAGCTCTTCCTAGAGAGTAACCTGCTAAATCTCTAACTATTTGCATAACTTGTTCTTGGTAAACCATACAGCCATATGTTACATTTAGTATTGGTTCTAGGCTTGGGTGGGTGTATTCGTTGTGGCCTGGATTTTGTTTTCCTCTTATATATCTTGGTATTTGATCCATTGGCCCTGGTCTATATAAAGAAACACCTGCTATTAAGTCTTCTAAACAGTCTGGTTTTAGTTCTTTCATAAAGTTTGTCATACCTTGTGATTCAAATTGGAATATTCCTGAGGTATTTCCATCTTGCCATAATTTATATACTTTTGGATCTGACATATCTTGGTCAAATTCTACATCTATTCCATGATTTTCTTTTACCATATCTATTGTATTTTGTATTACTGTTAAGTTTCTTAGACCTAAGAAGTCCATTTTTAAAAGTCCTAATTCTTCTAGTGTTGTCATTATGTATTGGGTGTTTATTTGTCCATCTCTTACATAAAGTGGTACATATGTGTCTACTGGGTCTTTTGTTATAACAACTCCACAGGCATGTGTTGAAGGCTGTCTTGGCATTCCTTCTAATCCCATTGCTATATCTAATATTTTTCTTGTTTGTTCGTCTGTGTCATATCTTTCTTTTAGTTCTTTGTTTTGCTCTAAGGCTTTTTTTATTGTTATATGAATTTCATTTGGTATCATTTTAGCTAAGGCATCTGCTTCTGCATATGGGTAGTCTAAAACTCTTGCTACATCTCTTATTACCATTTTGGCTGCCATTGTTCCAAAAGTTATTATTTGTGATACGTGGTCATGACCATATTTTCTAGCAACATAGTCTATTACTTCTTGTCTTCTTTCATCTGAGAAGTCAACATCAAAATCGGGCATACTTATTCTTTCTGGATTTAAAAATCTTTCAAATAGTAGTCCATATTTTATTGGGTCAATGTCTGTTATTTCTATTGCATATGCTAAAATTGAACCTGCTCCTGAACCTCTACCTGGTCCTACTGGTATTCCATTTGTTTTGGCATAATGTATAAAATCCCATACTATTAAATAATAATCTACATACCCCATTTTTTTAATTATACTTAATTCGTATTCTGCTCTTTTTTGTATTTCATCTGATAGATTTTTGCCATATCTTTTCTTAAGTCCTTTGTCACATAATTCTTTTAGGAAATCGTAGTGTGTTGGATATTCTGGTGGTACGTCATAATTTGGCAATATTGTATGTCCAAATTCAAATTCAACATTACATTGCTCTGCTATTTTTACTGTGTTTTCTATTGCATCCGGGAAGGCTTTAAAGTATTCTGCCATTTCTTCTGGTGATTTTACATATAATTCATCTGTGTCAAATTTCATTCTGTCCTCGTCACTCATTCTTTTTCCTGTTTGAATACATAATAGAACTTCGTGGTTATATGCATCTTCTCTTTTTAAATAGTGTGCATCATTTGTTGCAACTAATGGAATATCTAATTTTCTTGCTAATTGTACTAATTTTTGATTTGCTAAAACTTGTTCTTTTATTCCATTGTTTTGTATTTCGATATAATAATCATCTCCAAATACTTTTTTATGCCATAATGCAACTTGTTCTGCTTTTTCATTTTGTCCACTTAATAGTGCTTGGTTTACTTCTCCTGCTAGACAAGCACTTAAACATATTAATCCTTCATGGTATTTTTCTAATATTTCTCTATCTATACGTGGTTTGTAGTAATAACCATCTACAAAGCTTAATGATACTAATTTACTTAAGTTTTTATAGCCTTCATTATTTTTTGCAAGTAAAATTAAGTGATAGTAGTGATTATCTATTCCTGGTTGTTTGTCTGTTCTTGAACGTGGTGCAACATATACTTCACATCCTATTATTGGTTTTACTCCTTCTTTTTTACAGGCTTTATAAAAGTCAATAGCTCCAAACATTACTCCATGGTCTGTTATTGCTATTGAGTCCATTCCTAGTTCTTTTGCTCTTACTGGTAAGTCTTTTATTCTATTTGCTCCATCTAATAAACTAAATTCACTATGTATATGTAAGTGTACAAATTTTGACATTTTTTATTTCCTCTTATTTATTATTTTTCTTGAATTATATCAAATTTTTGTGCTATAGTAAATAGATTTGACTAATCTTGCAGTTTTGCTATTTTTGTAGTATAATATTGATATATGGTATTTACCATTTTATATATATTTTCTTTTTTAACTAACTTTTTGTTAGTTTGACATTTTTATTTTTACTGGAGGATTTTAGTTTATGAGAAAAAGAAAATTGTGTTTACTATTAGAACCATTTATATTGTTTTTTGCAATTATTGTTGCAGTTTGTGTTTGTTTTTATATTAGTAATAAAAATACTATTAATTACAATAAGCCAATTGAAACAACAAGTAATTATGTGCATTCCAGAGAAACCGTTGAAGAAAATGCACGGTCTTTAATAGATTTGTATAAATCTGATTTTGCCATCTTTGCTAAAAATAAAGATACAAATACAGACGTTGCAGAAGAAGCTAGAATACGTATTAATTCAACAGCTATCTTTTATAATAAATATATTCAAAGCAATTCTTATTTGTGGGAAAATGACAATTTTCCTGATGGTATTTTGCCATCTTTACCAATAATAAGTTTCTAATAGTAAAAAACAACCCAGAGCATATATTATACTCTGGGTTGTTTCTTTTAATAAATGAAGATATTTTAAAGTGCAAGTTTTCTCAATATTGCTAATAATACTGTATTTTCTTTTGGAATGTCAAAACTAGTTGTAACATTTCCTTCAAGAAATCTTATTTCACAATTTTCATCATGAAATTCAAAAGCTGAAATATATTTTAACATTTCTAATATCTCTTTTGAATATCTATTATCTTCCTCGAAGTTTTTGGCCAAACTATCAAATAACAAATAAATCTTATCTAAGTCTAAACTCTTGCTTAGCTTTACTCCTTCTTCACTATTCGAAGGCCAATAAGTATATTCAATTGATATTGACAAGTATTTTTCAAAGAAGTTAATAATTAATTTATCTACCCATGGAATGCGGATTACTTTTGTCTGATCAATCATTATTGCATTTGAAGTTCCTTCATTGTAATTCTCGTACCACCGCATAGTTTCTGCTGTATTTATTGCACTTTTTATTTTGGAAAAGGTCTTTAAGTCATCATACTTAAACAGCCCTTCCATGCTAGAAAAATCATTAAGCATTTTTTCCCGGCTTACCTCTTTTTTTCTTAGTATTCCATACCGGGTACATTCTAAAACAATTTTTTCTTCTTCACTCATTTTTGTTCCTCCTTTACATAGAAACCATAATTATTAGTTACTAATATCAGAGGCTTTTTATAACCTCCAATTTTTTGAAAGGTTATTTTTACCTTTTTATGTTAATATTATAGCACTATTTTCCAGTATTTTCAATCTTTTATTTACAAAATCTATGTTTTCCAATAGTAACAGTCATTGGTCTCGACCAAATCCATTTATTAGTTGCAGTTGATGGATTAAAATAATAAATAGCTCCATAACTTGGATCCCATCCATTCATAGCATCTTGTGCAGCTTTTCTTGCAGTATCATTTGGTGTCAAATTTACTTGACCATCTTTTACAGCATCAAATGCACCAGATTGATATACAACTCCTGATAAAGTATTTGGAAATGAACTACTCTTTATTCTGTTCATTACAACTGCTCCAACTGCAACTTGTCCACTATAAGGCTCTCCTCTTGCCTCTCCATATATTACTCTCGCTAACAAATTCAAATTACTACTATAATTAGATGATGAACTACTTGAAGAAGATGAAGTAGAGGTTATTCCCATTGCTTTTAAAGTTGCTGGACCAGCAATTCCATCAACCGTCAATCCATTCTTTCTTTGAAAATACTTAACAGCATTTACTGTTTGAGTTCCATATATTCCATCAACACTTCCAGAATAATATCCCCATCTTTTTAACTTAGTTTGAATTTGCGTTACTTCAGAACCTCTTGAACCATACTTAGAAAGGGTCTCTATACTTTCCATATCATTTTCATATTTGCTAAAAATCAATGCTACCACAAGCAAAGAAACCAACAAAACTTCTATAATAATAAATTTAACTAATTTTCTCTTTTTCATAAAAAAATCACCTACAATATAATCTTTAATTATATTTTGGCGATTTTTTATTCTTTTATTCATAATTTTTTGAAATAAAGTCTCTCTAACAGTAAAAGATAAAGGGTTTTAATAATCGTTTTTGAATGCGCCCGAAATAATTCTAGAAATTCTTAATTGATTTTTAGGGGAATGTTCACGTCGAACGTCAGTGAGGACTAAGTGAAAGGGTCCCAAAAAATCAATTTAGAATTTCTCAAATTATGTAGAAAGCCGAAAAAACAATTATTAAAAACCTTTATCTTTGAGTGGTAGAGAGACTTTTTTTCTAAACTTTATGAACAATACCTACATAAAATAGTCTCCATCCCAACCTGCAAATCTATTTTTCCACTCTTAAAATTATAATCCAAATCACACAAATCCTGCAAAATAGAACGTAACTCATTTTCCTTAAAATACTTTGACTGTACCTTATACTTTGTTGTCAAAAACATTTGATTTGGTTTCAAATTCAAACTAGTTGTAAGTTCTTTATTCTCTCTTAAAGCCATTTTTGTTATATATAATTTTTTAAAATGATTATATAAAGTCACTAAAATTTTTGCTAATGGTTCTTTTTCATAGATAAGATTATGCAATACTTCTAATGCTGATGCAATATCTTTTTTTCCTAAATTGTCTGTCAAATCAAATATTACACTTTCTATTTTCTTTATTGATAATTTATCTATATCTTCTTGTTTTATTGTGCCATTTTCTCCTGCATACTCAATCAATTTTCTTATTTCATTAATTAAGTCTTGCATATTTGTTCCACAACATTCTATAAAATATCTTAAAGTTTGTGCATCTATGTTTACCTTATAGGCATTGCAAATTTCCTTTATTCTTTTTTCTATTTGGGCTGGTTTTTGAAATTCAAATTTGCAAGTTACTCCACATTTATCAATTGTTTTAAACAAATCTGATTTTTCATCCGCTTCTTCTTCAATAAATACTAGTACAACAGCTTCATCAATAACTTTTAAATTTTCATTAATATAATTGATTAGCTTTTCTTTTAATTTATATAAATCTCCAGCTTTCTTTTTGCCTTCTTTTTTGAATAATCCTGTATTTTTAGCAATGATTAATTTTTTTTCATACCCAAAGCTTGGTGTTTCTATATCATCTATAATTTCTGAAACATTTTGTTCATCAATTAAAATATAATTGATACCTTTTACACATTCGCCAAATAGGCCTTTTATTTTTTTTAGGCAGTTTTCCAATAGAAATAATTCTTCTCCATATAATAGATATATTGAATTCAATTTTCCTATTTTTAATTCTTTTTCTAAATTATCAATTGTCATTTTCTGCCCTTCTTTCTCTTACATAACTATTCTTAAAATTTCTGCTACGCTCCAAGCTTGTGCTATTGCTCCCTTTGGTTCTTGTGGTCTTTTGGAATCATATATTTCTGCAATGCTTCCTATACAACCTCTTTGTTCAATTTCTTTTTCAAATGTTTTTATTGTTTTTTCTTTAAATTCCTTTAATTTTATTTGTAATTTTGTTTTATAGGTTTTTCTTTTTTCTGCCTCTATCATATTTTTTAATGAATTATAATATAGGCCTAATAACCAAACCCAAGTTATACCTTGATGATAACTCATATCTCTTTTAAAGCCATCACCTTCATATATTTCTATATAATTAGGTTCTCCTTTTGCTAATGTTTTTAATCCATATGAGTTTAATAATTTTTTTTCAACTGTTTCTATTGTGTTATATGCAATCTCTGAATTTGGTTCTATAATTGGATATGCTAGGCTTAAGCTGAATAATTGATTTGGTCTTATTTTGTTATCTCCTAATACATCATATAAACATTTTCTTTTTGCATTATAGAATTTTTCTTGGAATGATTTTTTACATTTTTTTGCTAATTTTTCATATTGTTTTGCTTCTTCACTTTTTCCAAATTTTTTTGCCAATTCTGTCATTATCATTAATCCATTGTACCATAAGCTATTTACCTCAACTGCTTTTCCATTTCTAGGAGTTGCTGCAAAGTCTCCATATTTTGCATCCATCCAAGTATTTTGTGTTGTAGGTGTTCCTGATGATATTAGATAATCTTTTTCTAAGTGAATATTGTTGTTATCAAGGTCAATTCCTTTTATATAATTTTCTATTATTTTTTCTAATTTTTCATATATATTTTCTTCTATAAAGTCATAATCTTTGGTATATTCAATATATTTTTTGACTTGTTCAAATAGTAATAATGAGGCATCTACACTGTTGTATAATGGTCTATTGTCAAATCCAGAATAACCATTTGGAACTAATCCATATTTTATATCTCTTACCATTGTGAGTAAAACTTCTTTTGCTACTTCAAATCTGTTAGTTGCTAATAGTAATCCTTCAAAAGATATTAATGAGTCTCTTCCCCAATCTAAGAACCATGGATAACCTGCAATTATTGTATGTAGTCTAAATGATGGTCTATATACTATAAATTGCTCTGATGAAAGTATTAATTCTCTTAATATTTTTGTATCTTCTTTTCCTTTAATTCCTTTTTCTACTTCTTTTTCTAATCTTGTTATTTCTTTTTTTATTAGTTCTTTTACATCTATTTCTTCAATATTTTCTTCTAATGAGCAAATTAAAGAAATTTCTTTTTCTTCATTTGGTTTTATTTCGATTTGATATACTCCTGGTACACTATGATTTTCTTTAGGATAAAAACCTCTTTTTTCTTCTTCTATGTAAAACATATTTGTAAACGTATCGTTTTCATGTTTTATGTAGCTACCTTCAGAAATATTCATATATACTGGTGTTTGTGGATTCTCATCAATTATTAATTTTACTTTTTTATTTTTTATTTCTTGTCTTATATTAAATATATGGTCTGTACTCATTGAATGGAAATCTCTAAAATTAACTATTGGTGCTAAATTTAATTTTATTGGTTTTCCACTATTTTTTATTTTATATTGAATTCCAACTGTGTTTTTTCCGTATTCCATACATATTGTTTTGGTTATTTCCACATTTTCTACCTCATATTTAAATATTGGTAAATATTCTTTTTCGAATTCTTTTTGATATTTAAATCCTTGCGAAATATAATTTTCTCCTACATTTGTGTACAGATTATATTTTTTTCCTTCTATTTCTATACTTTCATCTACTTTTGATAAAATTAGAAATCTTCTTGCTGGTGGAACAAGTGGGGCTATTAGTAGTCCATGATATTTTCTAGTATTTGCTCCAAGTATTGTGGAACTTGCAAAGCCTCCTATTCCATTTGTTATTAACCATTCTTTTTTTAGTCCATTTTGTAATTCTAAATCTTCTTTAGTAAATTTCATTGTTTCCTCCGTTATTTTAATTTGCTATCTTTTAATGTTTTAAGCATTTCATCTCTTATTTTTTGTGGTGTTTTATTTTTTGTTTTTGTCTTTTTTTTCATTTTTTCTTCTTTTAGTTTTATCATTTCATCTGCTTCTCTAATTGATGCAATTCTTTCACTATATTTACTACTAAATTTACTTGTTCTTTTAGATTTTTCTTTTGGATGTTTTTGATTTTTCTTTTCTTCTTTTTCCATATGTTTTTTAATTTTGTTTATTCTCTTATCTTCTCTTAATTTATTATTAAGCATTAAAAATTGTGGGTCATTTTGCTTATCTTGATATTTTAAATCATCACATATTAATTCTATTATTGATGATGCTACTAAGTCTGGATCATGTCTAATACATCCATCTGATATTGTTGATAAATCTCTTTGTAAGTATGTAATTCCTTTTACTTTATCTATGTCTGGAATAACTAGGTCTTGTCCTTCTAAATTATATTTTTTTATAAATTCTGGTACTATTTCTCCAGTATCATATATACAATAATCTACTATTCCTTTTCCACAGTGTTCTATTATTGCGTTTAAATGGTCTGAAACGCTGTATTCATCTGTTTGTCCTGGTTCTGTCATTATATTACTAATATAAACTTTTAATCCTGTGCTTTCTTTTATTGCTTTTGCTACACCATTTACTAAAAGGTTTGGAATTACATTTGTGTATAAGCTTCCTGGTCCAATTACTATACAATCAGCTTCTTTTATTGCTTCTATAACTCCTGGTGCTGGTCTACAGTTTGTTGGATTTAAGTAAATTCTATTAATTTTTGTAACTTTTTCATAGGTTATTTGAGGTATTTTTGATTTTTCTGTTACCACATAACCATTTTCTAGTTCTGCAACTATATTCATTTCATCTAGTGTAACAGGTATTACTTTTCCTACAATATTTAATACTTCATTGCTTTTTATTATTGAATCTGAAAAGTCTTTATTTACATTACTCATTGCTTTAAAATAGATGTCTGCAAAGGTTAAATTATTTAATCTTCCTCCTGAAAATTTATAATTTAATAATTTTTCTATTTCTCCATCTTGAGTAGATAAAGCTATCATACTATCTTTTATATCATCTATTGGTAAATTATTTAGTTCTTTTCTTGATTCTGTTTTTTCTTCTCCATAGTCTGATACAGTTACAATTGCTGTTAAATTATCTGTATATTTTTTTAATCCTGAAAGAACTGTATTTAATCCAGTTCCTCCACCTATTACAACAATATTTGGTCCTTGATGATATACTTTTTTGTTGAAGATTAATGATTTTACATTAACATTTTTTGTATCGTTCATTCTTTCATCTGTTGATTCGATTAATACTTCTAAGGTTCTTTTATTTAAAAATACAAGACCTAGAACTATTGCTACAAATCCTGCTACAAATACTACTATTATTTTTGCAAGTTCTGCAAATGACATTTCTTTTAATATTAAAGTTTCTGCTATTCCATAACACATTAGTATAATTCCAATTAAAATTAAAAACATCCATCTTTTCATTTTATTGCTTGATTTAAACCATTGCATAAATCCATTCATTTTATTCATTCCCTTCAAAATTACCTACTTAAAATTTATTTTTCTCCTATTATTTGTATTTCTAAATTTATTTTTTTGCCAAATTTTTCTTCTATTTTTTCTTTTATGTAATCTGTTAGTTCTATTACATCTTTTGCTGTTGCATTATCTACATTTACTATAAATCCTGCATGTTTTTCTGATACTTGTGCTCCTCCAATTTTGTAGCCTTTTAAGCCTGCTTCATCAATTAATTTTGCTGTTACAAAATCTTCTCCTCTTTTAAATGTACTCCCTGCGTTTGGGTATTCTATTGGTTGCTTTTCTTTTCTAAATTGCATATATTCATCCATTTTTTCTTTTATTTCTGTAGAATTTCCTTTTTCTAATTCTAGAGTTGCTTGTAAAATTATATGTTTTTCTTTTTGGAATCTACTGTTTCTATACGAAAATTGACATTCTTCATTTGTAAATTCATGTATATTTCCATTATAATCCATTGCAGTAACTTTTTTTAATATATCTTTTAATTCTTTTCCGTGTGCTCCAGCATTCATTATTACTGCCCCACCTATAGTTCCCGGAATTCCAGAAAGTTCTTCAAATCCTGTAATTTCTTCTTTTAATAATTTTTGTGCTAGCAATCCTACTGGAACACCAGCCTCTACTTTTATTATTTGTTTATTATTTTCATTTTTTATTTCTATGTCTTTTAAGTTTAATTTTGCAGTAATTCCTCTTATTCCTTTGTCTGTAACAAGTATGTTACTACCATTTCCAATAATTGTTAGTGGTATTTGATTTTTTTTACTTAAATCTAATGTTTCTTTTAATTCTTCTATATTGTCTACTTTTATAAAAACATCTGCTGGTCCACCTATTTTAAATGATGTATGCTTTGCCATAGGTTCATCATAATATAAATTTTCTTTATTCAATTTTGATTTTTCTAAAATTTCTTTGATATTCAAATTTACACTCCCTATCTCAAATCTTAATTTATTTTGCATATGTATATAAAGCTCTTCCGGCTTTTGTTACTTTTTGTGTTTTATTTATTACTTCTCCTGTTTTATAATTTACTATAAAAGTATTTGTTTCTTTTTCTATTCCTAGTTCATTTAAATCTGCTGTTGATAGTTCTTTATAATCTTCTTTATTTCCTCTTAATGTGATATTTGCTGAACTCATTGTATTTATTTCTTTTATTAGGTTTTGTAGTTCTGTATAGTCTGCAGTTCTTCCTGGTAATGTTTCTTTTGTTAGGTCTGCTTTTGTTTTCCTTTCTAATAGTGCATGTTGAACCATTTCTAATTGTGATATTGCACTGCTTTCGTTTTTTTCATCTATTCCTCTTATTACTCCTGTTACTGATATTCCTGCTAGAATTAGTAAGATTATTATTGTTATTACTAAAGCTACCATTGTTATTCCCTTATTTTTTCTTAGGTTCATTTTTTCTCTCCTTATATTTTATTATAAATGATAGTATTAATATATCATTTTTTTAGTAAAATTACAATGTCTACAGTTGAATTAATTAAATTTTTATAGTATAATATAAATGTATGGAAAAGATTGGAGATGGTTTTTATGTGGCAATTTTGGCTAATCGTTGCCGGACTATTTTTTGTAGGTGAGATTTTCACTTTAGGATTTTTAATTTTTTGGTTTGGAATCGGTGCCTTATTTGCAATGTTAGTTAGTTTTTTTACTACAAATATAATCATTCAAACTACTGTATTTATAATAACTTCAACTATTTTTATACTAGCAACTAAGCCTTTAGTAAAAAAGTTTGTTGATGTTAAAAAAACAAATACTAATGTATTTTCCATAATTGGTAAAAAAGCTTTAGTTATAAAAGATATAGACCCTATTCACTCTTCTGGTCAAATAAAATTGAATGGTGAAGTTTGGTCTGCTGAAACTGAAAATGATGAAATTATTAAAGAAGGTTCAGAGGTTGAAGTTTTAAAAATTAATGGTGTTAAAGCTATTGTAAAACTTGTTGACTCTGAAAAAGTAGAGTCTAAAATTTAATTTAGTTTTTTATATTACTTAATATTTTTAAGTGTTAAAATAAATATAGTTTATAAGGAGGATTTAATTATGGTATTTTTATTAATTTTATTAGCTATTATTTTAGTTATAGCATTCAAATCAATAAAAGTCGTTAAACAATCTGAGGTTTATATAATTGAAAGATTAGGTAAATTTTATAAGGTTGCTGATGCAGGTCTTACAATTATAATTCCATTTTTTGATCATGTAAGAAGTGTTGTTAGTTTAAAACAACAAACAATGGATGTTCCACCTCAAGGAGTTATTACAAAAGATAATGTTACAATTACTATAGATACTGTTGTTTTCTATCAAATAACAGATCCGGCAAAAGCTGTTTATGAAATTCAAAGCTTAAAGAAAGGTATTGAATACTTAGCTATTACAACAATTCGTGATATTATTGGTAAAATGGATTTAGATGAAACTTTTAGTTCTAGAGATGGTATTAATAATAAATTAAGAGTTGTATTAGATGAAGCTACTGACAGATGGGGATGTAAAATAGATAGAGTTGAAATTAAAGATATTACACCACCTGCTGATATTAGAGATGCAATGGAAAAAGAAATGAATGCAGAAAGAAATAAAAGAGCTTTAATTCTTGAATCTGAAGCTCAAAGACAATCTGCAATTACTATTGCTGAAGGTAAAAAACAAGCTGCTATCTTAGAAGCTGAAGCTGATAAAGAAGCTAGAATTACTAGAGCAGCCGGTGAAGCTCAAGCTATAAAAGAAGTTGCTGAAGCTAAAGCTAAAGAAATTCAAATGGTTTATGATGCTATTAAGAAATCAGATCCAGATGAAAAATTAGTTCAATTAAAATCTCTTGAAGCTTTAGAAAAAGTTGCTGATGGTGAAGCTAATAAAGTATTTATTCCTTTTGAAGCAACTAGTGCTCTTTCAAGTTTAGGAGCTATAAAAGAAGTTATGAAAGATGATAAAAAATAGTTTATTAAAAAAAAGTGGGAATTATGAATTTCCACTTTTTTTATTGATTTTTTTATTACTTTTTGTTATACTTTTTGAGTAACTATTAATTTTTCATATTATAGAAAGTTGGTGAGCACTATGAAAAAGGAACATGACGGCGGAGATTAATATGAAAATGGGAGTAGTAATTTTTACTACTCCTCTTATTTTTACATTTTTTCAGGCATTTCTATTCCTAATAATTTAGCTCCTTGCTTTAAAACTTCAGATGTTGCATATGTTAAATATACACGTGCATTTTGCACTTCTTTATCTTCTACAATTATTTTATTTTCATTATAGAAACTGCTATATGCTTTTGCTAAATCTATTAAATATCTAGCTAAAATTGATGGTTCATTCTTTTCTGTTACTTGAACTAATATATCTTGGAAATTGTATATTAATTTTAGTATATCTTGTGAACATTCATCTGTTAGCATTTCAGTTTTTACTTCTTCAATTTTTGGTAAATATTCTGCTTTTTCTAATACACTTTTTGTACGTACATATGTGTATTGAATATATGGTCCTGTTTCTCCTTGGAAGTTTAATATTGTGTCCCAATCAAATACTTCATCTTTTATTCTTGATGCTGATAAGTCGTTAAAAATAACTGCTCCTATACCAACTTTTTTTGCTACATCTTCTTTATTTTCTAATTCTGGATTTTTTTGTTCTATTATTTCTTTAGCTCTAGAAATTGCTTCTTTTAGTAATTCATCTAATCTTATTACATTACCCTCTCTTGTTGACATTTTTCCTGTTGGTAATAATACCATTCCAAATGATACGTGTTCTAATCCTTTTGTATATTTTTCATCTAGTCCTAAAAGTTTTGCTACTTCAAATACTTGTTTAAAGTGTAATACTTGTTCATATGATGTTACATATAATGCTTTGTCAAAATCATATGTTCTTGCTCTATAAAGTATGGCTGCCAAATCTCTTGTAGCATATGTTGTAGAACCATTTGATTTTTCTATAATACATGGTGTATTTATTCCTTTATCTTCTAAATCTATTATTTTAGCTCCTTGTGATTCTACTAATTTACCTGTTTTTTGTAATATGTCTATTACTTCTGGCATTTTGTCTGAATAGAAAGATTCTCCATTCCATGAATCGAATTTGCTTCCTAATAAATCATATACTTTTTGGAATTCTTTTAAACTTAGTTCTCTAAATTTTTTCCAAATTTCAACACATTCTTGGTCTCCATCTTCTAATTTTTTGAAATTATTTCTACAGTTTTCTAATATTTCTTCATCTTGTTTGCAAGCTTCATTTATTCTTATATAAATTTTTGTTAGTTCATTTATTGGGTCTTTTTCGATATTATATTCTTTTCCCCACATTTTGTAACCTTCTATTAGTTTTCCAAATTGTGTTCCATAGTCTCCTAAATGATTTACTCCTGTTACATTATACCCTAAATATTTATATATGTTGTATAGAGCTCCACCTATTACTGTTGAACGTAAATGTCCTATATGGAATTGTTTTGCTATATTGGGTGCTGAATAGTCTATTACTATATTTTTTTCTTTTCCCAATTCAGATTTTCCATATTGCTCTACATTTGAAATTTCTTTTAATACTTCTACTGCTAATTCTGATTTATTTATAAAAAAGTTTAAATAACCTCCTGCTACTTCTACTTTTTCTATTTCATCAGTTAATTCTATTTTTTCTTTTATTTCATTTGCAATAACTGGTGGTGCTTTTCTTAATTCTTTGGCTAGTCTAAAGCATGGGAAAGCATAGTCACCATTTTTGGTATCTTTTGGTATTTCTATGTAACTTGTTAATTCTTGCTCATCTATATTTATTATTTTTGATATTTGTTTTGCTATTATTTGTTTAAAATTTTTCAATTTATTTCCTCCAAACCCTTTAAAATACATATATTATTATAGTCTATATATCAAAAAAAGTCAAACTATTTAGTTTGACTTTTTTCTATATAATTCCAACTATCTTTACACATATCATCAATATTTTTTTCTGCACTCCATCCTAATTCTTCTTTTGCTTTTGTTGGATCAGCATAGCATATTGCAATATCTCCAGGTCTACGTGGTGCAATTTTGTATGGTACTTCTTTTCCTGTTGCTTTTTCAAATCCTTTTACCATATCTAATACACTTACTCCGTGTCCTGTTCCTAAATTATAAATGTATAATCCTTCTTGTTCTTTTTCTAGTTTTTCTAATGCTTTTATATGACCTTTTGCTAAGTCTACAACATGAATGTAATCTCTTACACCTGTTCCATCTGGTGTATTGTAATCATTTCCAAATACTGATAATTCTTTTAATGTTCCTGCTGCAACTCTTGCTACATATGGCATTAAGTTGTTTGGTATTCCTTTTGGTTCTTCTCCTATTAGTCCACTTTCATGAGCTCCTACTGGGTTGAAGTATCTTAATATGCATATGTCCCATGTGTTATCTGATTTATAGATATCTTTTAATATTTGTTCAATAAATAATTTTGTTGTTCCATATGGATTTGTTGTTCCTCCTGTTGGTGTATCTTCTGTTATTGGCATTTTTTCTGGTTCTCCATATACTGTTGCTGATGAGCTAAATATAAATTTTTTGCATCCGTATTTTCTCATTGTATCTAATAATACTAATGCTCCTGATATATTGTTTTCATAATATTCTATTGGTTTTTGTACTGATTCTCCAACAGCTTTATAACCTGCAAAGTTCATTACTGCTTCTATGTTATTTTCCTCAAATACTTTTTCTAATTTTTCTCTGTCTAAATAATCCATTTCATAGAATTTAAAATCTTTTCCTGTTATTTTTTTTATTGCTTCTAGTGCTTTTGGTGTACTATTTGAGAAGTTGTCTATTATGACTATTTCTCTTCCTTTATTTAATAATTCTACAGCAGTATGACTTCCTATAAATCCTGCTCCTCCTGGTAATAATATTGCCATTTTTATTCCTCCTATGTTGTCAAAAGGGACGTCCTTTTTTAACAACTTTTATTTTATTATTTTGATTTTTGTAATATGTCAAAAAATGCCGTCCCCTTTGACATTTTATTTTCCATAAATTTCTTGACCATTTTTTGTATCTTTAACTTCATAGCCTTTTTCATTAATTAAATCTCTTAATTCATCAGACTTAGCCCAATCTTTATTCTCTCTTGCAATTTTTCTTTGTTCTGCTAAATCTAAAATTTCTTGTGGAATTTCTTCTTTTTTTGAATTTATTTCATCAATTTTTATTCCTAAAACAGTATCAAATTTAGCTAATAATTTTGCAACTTCTGGATTTTTCTTTTCAAATCTTGCAGCTTCCCATACAAAGCTCATTGCAAGTGGCATATTTAGGTCATCATTTATTGCTTTATGGAAGTTTTCTTCGATTTGTGCTAATTTTGTTTTATCTTCATCTGACAATACATCTATTCCGTTTAGGTTTGTTTGATAACTATTACGTAATCTTTCTAATGATTTTGATGCAGAGTCTATTCCTTCCCAAGTAAAGTTTAGTTTATTTCTGTAGTGGCATGAATAACTAAATAATTTATATACTAATGGGTCATATCCTTTTTCTTTTATATCTTTTACTAGATATACATTTCCTAATGATTTTGACATTTTTCCACCATTTATTAATAGATATTCTCCATGTAGCCAATAATTTGCTGGTATTTTTCCGCATTTTCCTTTGCTTTGTGCTATTTCGTTTTCATGGTGTGTTGGTATTAAGTCTATTCCTCCTGTGTGTATATCAAATTGGTCTCCTAAGTATTTTTGTCCCATTGCTGAACATTCTATATGCCATCCTGGGTAACTTGGTCCCCATGGGCTATCCCATTTCATTAAGTGTTTTTCTGGTGCTTTTATCCATAATGCAAAATCGTATGGATTTCTTTTTTCTGGGTCGACATCTACTCTTGCACCTGCTTTTTGATTTTCTACATCTATGTTTGTTAGTATTGGATATTTGTCTAGCTTTGAAACATCAAAGTAAATTGCTGTTGATGTTTCATAAGCATATCCATTTTCCATTAATTTTTCTACATATTCTAGCATTTCTTTTATATGATCCGTTGCTTTACATACTATTTCTGGTGTTTCTATGTTTAATGATTTTAAATCATCAAAGAATAATTTTGTATAATGTTCTGCTATTTGTAATGGTGTTTTGTGTTCTTCTCTTGCCGATTTTAACATTTTGTCTTCACCTTCATCACCATCTGATACTAAGTGGCCAACATCTGTAATGTTCATAGCATGTTTTATTTTATAGCCATTATAACGTAAAACTCTTCTTAAGACATCTTGAAATATATTTGTTCTCATATTTCCTATTGTTGCATCTTTATACACAGTTGGTCCACATGAGTATATTCTTACTTCTTCTGGATTTATTGGTTTAAATAAATCTTTTCTTTTTGTTAATGTGTTATAAAAATATAAATCCATTTTTCCTCCTTCTAAGGTTTGTTTTTATTTTTTCTTGTTTGCATCTGTTGTATTTGTATTGGTTGTGTTTGTTGCTGTATTCGTTGTACCAGTTGTATTTCCAGTTGTATTTTTTCCGCCAGTAGTATCTGTTGTATTTCCTGTTGATGCATTTGTTGTATTTGTTGTGTTTGTATTAGTTACCGTATTTTGTGGTTTTTCTTCAGGTTTTTTATGAATTGTACATGTTTCTTCTATTTTTTCATTTCCTGTTTTTGAAGAACTATTTATTGCTTTCCATAATCCTAATTTTTCTTTTGGAACTGTTCCTCCGTAGCTTTGTGTTTGAACCTTGTCTGCTGGACAATATTCATTTGCTAACTTTCCAGATTCTGTACATACTCTTTGTGTTCCGTGTCCTTCACATTTTGATGGTAAATTATCTTGAGTGAACATTTCTGTATATGTATCTGTACAAGATTCAACTGCCAAACAACCTGTTACTTTGCATACTTTTGCTTCTACTATTCCACTTGGTCTAGCAAATGTTTTATTTTCTAATGTTGAATGTACATCTTTCATTATATTTGACCATATCAAACCTGCTGGGTTTGTTCCACTCCATTTTACTTCTTCTTGTCTGTCATATCCAAACCAACAAGCTGCTGCATAATATGGTGTAAATCCACATAGCCATCTATCATAACTATGATCTGTTGTTCCTGTTTTGGCTGCAACATCTATTCCATTTATTCTGCAATATGTTGCTGTTCCATAGTTTACTGGTTCTTTTAATATTGATTTTACTAGATATGCATTTTGCTCTGATATCACTCTTGTTTTTTCTTGTGTTGGTGTTAATACTACTGTTCCTGATGCATCTGTAACTTTGGTATAGAAAGTTGGTGTAATATAAACTCCATCATTTGCTATAGCTGCATATGCTGCTGCCATTTGTAATGGACTTATACCATCTGAAATACCTCCTATTGCAAGTGATAAATGTTCATCATCTTTTTCTTTATTTTCACCAGATTTATATAATGATGTAATTCCAAATTTTCTTAAATAATCTATTGATTTTCCTGGTGTTAGTTCTCTCATTATTTTCACTTCTGGTACGTTTTGAGAATATGCTATTATTTGTCTTATATTTATTAAACCTTTATATTTACCACCATCATCTTTTGGATGGTAATTTCCTCCAAATTCTGTTAATACATCATCATATACTGTTGCAGGTGTTATTACTTTTTCTTGTAATGCTGGTGCTATATCTGCTATTGGTTTTATTGAAGACCCTGGTTGTCTTACTGATTGAGTTACTCTATTTAATGTTGAACCTTCTCTTTCGCCTAATCCACCTGAACATCCTACTACATAACCTGTTGAATGGTCAATTATTACAAAAGCCGCTTGTGTATGATCATTTTTTAATTCATTTGTTTTAGGGTCTTTTTCTTTTCCAGATACAACATATTTTGTTTTTGTAGTTTCCTCTTCGACTCTTGATTGTATTGTTGTATCTTGTGTTGAGTATATTTTTAATCCACTACTATATACATATTTTCTAGCAAAGTCTTCTGATAAGCCTTTTTCTTTCATCACTTGTTCTACAACTTGTTCTACTGCTGCTTGTGTATGGTATGAATATGAATATGTACTAGCTGTATTTCCTTTTTTAAATGTAAGTCCAGCTTCTACTTTTGCAACTGCTGCATTATATTCATCTTCATTTGTTATATAACCTTGTGATTTCATTTCTTTTAATACTGTTAAAGTTCTTGATTTTATTAGTTCTGAATGGTCTTTTTCTGAATCATATGGATTATATTTATTTGGTGAATTGTTAATTCCTGCTAAAAATGCACATTCTGCTAAATCTAAGTCTTTCGCACTTTTATCGAAATAATATGTTGCTCCAAGCTCTACACCGTGAATATTATCTCCACCAACAAATATTACATTTAAATATAATTCTAGAATTTGGTCTTTTGATATCATTCTTTCAACTTGTACAGCTTTTGACCATTCTTTCATTTTTCTTATAATTCCAGCTAATCCTGATCTTGCTTTTTCATCTGTTATATTTTTTACTAATTGTTGAGTAATTGAACTTCCTCCACCTCTATCAGTTCCTGTTGCAACACCTAATATAGCTCCAAAAGTTCTTTTAAAGTCAACTCCACTATGACTGTAAAATCTTTTATCTTCAATTGCTATATATGCTTTTGGTAAATAGTCAGGCATTTCACTTAAACTAATTACTTTTCTTTTTTCATCACTACTTAAATTAGCAATTTCATTTCCATCTTTATCTAATACTATACTATTAGATACACCTATTGTTAATTCCTCTTTAGTTATATCAAAATCATCTCCAAATAGTCCAAACATCATTGCTGCAATAATTCCTGCTCCAACTACACATAAAAGCAAAAATATAACTAATAATATTTTCAAAGCAAGTTTTAACTTTGGATGTTGTTTCTTTACATTTTTACTCTTTTTGCTATTTGTAGATTTATTTGTTGTATCTTGTTTTTTAGTTTTTACATTTTTATTTTGGCTTGTTCTTTTTGTATTTTTCTTACTATTTTTATTTGGCATTTTTTATACCTCCTTGCCAAGCATTTAATACACTTATTATATTATACTTTTTATAAAAATGAAAGACTTTTATGAAAATTTTTAAACAACCTCTTCCTTGGTCACAAAACACTATTACTTAAATAAACTTTTTTAATATTAACTCCATCTTTTTTTAAGATATTTCTTATATCACTAAAAGTTTGTTTTTTATAAAGCCTTGACTCATACACATCTCTCAAATAAAATTCATATCCCATCAAATTCTCTTCACTTTTTATATCATCTCTAAAATCAATTTCATAATTGTTAACAATTAAACCGTTAAATCTTTTCCTATTTATTTTTACTTTTCCTGGCACATTTATAATTATAGCATCTTCTTTTATCATATATTTGTTTATCAGTTCGTTTGGGAAATCAATATTAAGTATTATTTTTGATTTCATTAAACTTTTCTTTTTATTATTAACAATTGTTATCATTATTCCGTTTTCCATAAATTTATCTTCTAATTTTTTAAACTTTTCAATATGATTTGTGACTATATTCAAATTTTTATAATTTTGTGCTAGTATCTTGATATTTTCTAGTTCTATTTCTGTTAAGTCATTTATTAAAATTGATATTGTTGTTTCCTCTTTTTTGATTTTTTTCTTTTCTATTATGTATTTGATTATATCTGTAGCTAATATTTCGTAAAGCCATCTTCCATCTGAAATGTCTAATCCATATGAATTTAAATAATTTATGTATGTAAGTTCTTCTTGTAAGTTTTTGCTTATTACTATTTTTTTGCTATTAGAATATTTTGATATAATCTTTTTGGTTTTTTGTGCTAATTTTTCTATTTGTTTTTCACTTGTCTTGGCTGTTATTGGTAAAAATAGCTTATTTTCTTGCATCTTTATTATGTTGAAAGTTTTTTCTATAATGTTAGGCTTGTCATTTTTTTGAATATAAAACATAAAAACACCTCATATCTTTTTTATTTAAGTATATGAAGTGTTTTTTTATTTTATTAATCTAATATAATATCTCTTTTTAATAATTTGTCTTGTATTATTCCAATTCCTATAAATTTTTCATTTTTATTATAAATTCTGTATATGTCATTTTCTTGATTTTGTGTTATTTTTACTCCATTCAAGAATAATTGCATTTTTTTGTCATCTAATTTTATTTTTTCTTTGTTTTTAAAGATTTCTTCTACAGATATTATTTTACTTTCTAAGTATTTTGTATCTTCTTTATTTTCTTCTAATTCTTGTATTTTTGAGCTTTCTTCTATTTTAAAGTCTCCTACTTGAATTCTTTTTAAACTTTCCATATAGCCTACTGTTTCTAGCTTTTCTGCTATATCTTCGCACAAGCTTCTTATATATGTTCCTTTTCCACAAAATACTTCAAATTGTATTTGCTTTTTTTGAGCATCTATATTCATTAATTTGATATCATATATTTCTATTTCTCTAGGTTTTATTTCTACATTTTGTCCTTTTCTAGCATATTCATATAGTTTTTTACCATTTACTTTTATAGCTGAATATATTGGTGGCATTTGTTGTTGTTTTCCTATAAAGCTTTTTAATACTTTTTCAATTTCATTTTGTGCCAAACTTTTATCAGGAATTTTTTTTTCTTCTATTATTTTTCCTTCTAAATCTGCTGTTTCTGTTTTTTGTCCTAATGCTAAATTTACTACGTATTTTTTATCATGGTTGATTAAATATTTAGAACATAAAGTTCCTTTTCCAATTAATATGGGTAAAACCCCTTCGGCTAAGGGGTCTAAAGTTCCAGTATGTCCTACTTTTTCATTAAATATTTTTTTTACTTTATACACAATATCGTGTGATGTACATCCTTTTTCTTTATTAATTATTAAAATTCCATTCATTATTTTAATACTTTCCTTATTTCTTTTAATAATTTTTCTTTTACTTCTTCAATTGTTCCTTGTGCTATTGCTCCTGCTGCTCTTTGGTGTCCTCCACCGCCAAACATTAAGCAAACATCAGAAACATTTACGTAATTGTTTGATCTCATTGATACTTTGTAGGTATTTTCTGCATCATCTTTTTCTCTAATAAATATAGAAACTTCTACACCTTCTATATCTCTTCCAAGTTCAACTAATCCTTCGTGGTCTCCAATTTCTGCATTAACATCTTTTAAATCTTGATTTGTAATATATGTAAATGTAACTTTTCCGTCTTCTAATATTTCCATTCTATTTAAAGTTCTTTTCATTAATTCAAAATTAGCTTTTGTTTTTGTTTGTAGAACTCTTTTATAGATGTCTGAAACATTTACTCCTTTACCTAATAATTCAGCTGTAAATTCAAAAGTTTCGGCTGTTACTCCAGGGTATTTGAAACCACCTGTGTCTGTTATTATTCCTGTTAAAATACATGTTCCTAATTCTTTGTTTATATCAATTCCAAAGTATTCGAACATTCCTATTAAAATTTGGCAACATGCTGGTGCTACTGGATTTACAAAGTTTATGTCTCCAAACATTTTGTTACTTCCATGATGGTCAATAACTATTGTTTGTTTTGCTTCTTCAAAATATTCTCTGCCAACTAATCTTTTTAAATCTGCACAGTCTAATGCTATTGCTAAATCATATTGTTCAACATTTGATTCTGTTTTAACTTCATCTCTTCCTGGTAAAAAGTCAAATACTCTTGGAAATTCTTTTATTACAACATCTGCACTTTTTCCTAATGCTTTTACAGCTAAATTCATTGCTAGACAACTTCCTATTGCGTCTCCATCAGGAGTTTCATGAGCTAATATTACTATCTTTTCTGCTTTTTTTATTTCTTCTAATATATTATCTAGAGTCATTTTTATTTCCTTTCTTCTGGTAATATTTCTTTTAATATTGAGTCTATTTTTGCTCCGTATTCTATTGAATCATCTATTTCAAAGATTAATTCTGGAGTATTTCTTAAATTTATTCTTTTTGCAAGTTCGCTTCTTATGAATCCTGATGATTTTTTTAAGCCATCCATTGTTTCTTTTATGTTTTTTGAGTTTAATATGCTTACATATATTTTTGCATATTTTAAGTCAGTTGTTACTTTTACTTTTGTAACACTTATCATTCCTGTTACATTTGGATTTTTTAAATCATATGAGATTATTTGGCTTAATTCTTTTCTATATTCTTCATCTATACGTCCTATTCTATTATTATTTCTATTAGGCATTATTTTACCTCCTTTTATCTTTTATAAATAGGGAATTTTTTGATAGGGAAAAAAAGGGCGTCCCCTTTTCCCTTTTCCTATCTTTTTATTTCTTCCATAACATATGCTTCAATGATGTCTCCTTCTTTGATGTCATTGTAGTTTTCTATTTGAATACCACATTCAAATCCTTTTGATACTTCTTTTGCATCATCTTTAAATCTTTTTAATGTTGCTAATTTCCCTTCGTGAATAACCACATTTTCTCTTATTATTCTAACTCCGGCATTTCTTTCTACTTTTCCTGTTAATACATATGCTCCAGCTATTGTTCCTACATTTGAAATCTTGAATGTTTGTCTTACTTCTGCTGTTCCTATTACTTTTTCTTCGTATTTAGGGTCTAACATTCCTTTCATTGCAGCTTCAACTTCTTCTATTGCTTGATAAATTACTGAATATTGTTTTATTTCTACCTCTTCTTTGTCTGCCATGTCTTTTGCTGTTTGATTTGGTCTAACATTGAATGCTATTATTATTGCATTTGATACTTTTGCTAGTGTAACATCTGATTCGTTTACTGCTCCTGCTGCTGCGTGTATAACTTTTACTCTTACCTCTTCATTTTGTAGTTTTTCCATTGATTGTTTTATTGCTTCTACAGATCCTTGTACATCTGCTTTTACTATTAAGTTTAGAGTTTTCAAGTTTCCTTCTTCCATTTGGCTGAATAGGTTGTCTAATGTTACTTTTGTTCCATTATTGATTGAGTGTTCCCTAGCTTCACGTTTTCTCTTTTCTATTAAGTGTTTTGCTGTTTTTTCATCTTTTACTTCATAGAAAATATCTCCCGCTTCTGGTACTTCTGTTAGTCCCATTATTTCTACTGGTGTTGATGGTCCAGCTGATTTTACTCTTTTTCCATTTTCGTTAGCCATTGCTCTTATTCTACCAATTGATGAACCAACTATTATTGTATCTCCAACATCTAGTGTTCCTCTTTGTACAAGCATTGTTGCAATAGCACCTTTTGATTTATCTAGTCTTGCTTCTATAACAACACCTTTTGATTGTTTGTGAGGATTTGCTTTTAATTCTAATACATCTGCTTCTAATAATACCATTTCTAATAATTGGTCTATATTTGTATTGTTTTTAGCAGATATTGGAACACATATTGTGTCTCCTCCCCATTCTTCTGGTACTAATTCGTATTTCATTAATTCTTGTTTTACTTTATCAACATTTGCATCTGGTAAGTCAATTTTATTTATTGCTACAATTATTGGTATTCCAGCTGATTTAGCATGGTTTATAGCTTCTACTGTTTGTGGCATTATTCCATCATTTGCTGCTACTACTAATATTGCTATATCTGTAATTTGTGCACCTCTAGCTCTCATTGCTGTAAATGCTTCGTGTCCTGGTGTGTCTAAGAATGTTATTTCTCTATCATTTACTTTTACTTTATATGCACCTATTGCTTGTGTAATTCCACCTGCTTCTCCACCTATTACATTTGTTTTTCTTATTGTGTCTAATAGTGATGTTTTACCATGGTCTACGTGTCCCATAACAACAACAACTGGTGGTCTTACTTCTAAGTCTTCTTCTTTATCTTCAGAATCATCAAATAAAATATCTTCATCTGTTACTGTTTCTTTCTTTTTAGCTGTTATTCCAAATTCTCCAGCAACTAAGAAGGCTGTATCAAAATCTAAATCTTGATTTATTGTAGCCATTATTCCATAACCTAATAATTTTTTGATTACTTCTGCTGTTGTTTTTTTCATTTCAGCAGCTAAGTCTTTTACTGTTATTGTTTCTGGAATTTCTATTTCTGTTAATTCAAATATTTTTTGTTTGTTTCTTTCTTCATTTTTTACTGGTTTCTTTTTGCCTTTTCTTCCTCTTTGAGTTGTTAAATCATAATAGTCTAACATTCCTCCATCTTGTTCTTCGAACATATTTGATAATTTACTTGTTTGTTTTAATGATTTTAATTTTCCTTCATCAAAACTTGAATTTTGATTTTTTCTATTTTTTGATTTTTTGTTTGTTTTGTTTTCATCAAATTTATTATTATTTTTTTGTTTGTCTATATTTTTATTGTATTCTCTAACAATTTCTTTTTCAGCTGTTTCAACAGACATAATGTTTTTGATATTTTTTTCAATACCTTTTTCATCTAATGGTCTTCTATTATTAAATCTATTTCCACCATTTCCGTTAACATTTCCATTGTTTTCATAATTATTTCTGTTATTATTTTTTCTAAAATTATTGTTTCCATTATTATTAGAACTATTATAATTTTTGTAATTGTTATTGTTGTTATTTCTTCCAAAATTATTTCTATTTTCGTTATTATAATTATTTTGTTGTCTACCAGAGTTGTTAAAATTATTTTGTCTATTTCCATTATTACGATTATTGTAATTATTGTTTCTTTCATTTCTATCATTTCTATCATTTCTGTCAAATCTATTATTTTCTGGTCTATTATCTTTTCTATTATTTCTTTCTCTATTTTCTGTTTTTTGTTCAATTACTGTATTTTTTGTTTCTGCTTCTTTTTGCATTTTTTGATTATTTTCCCCTTGTTCTGCCTTTTCGACTTTTTCAACTTTCTCTATTTTTTCTGCTTTTGGTTCTTCTTTTTTTATTCCAAATAATTCACTAACTGTTTTTGGTTTATTGGGTTTGTTTCTGTATACAATATTGTAATTATTATTTTGTTTTCTTTCCACAAATCCTACACCATTGTTAGTTTTTTCTTCTTTTTTTACTTCTTGCTTTTTATTCTCTTCTTCTATAATAACTTCTCTTCTTATTATAACAGGTGATTTTTCTTCTTTTTTTGTTGTTTTTGTAGAGTTTTTTGTTTTTTCATTTGAATTATTTGTTAATTGAGCCTCTATTTTTTTTGCTTCTTCCTCTTCTACACCGCTCATATGACTTTTTACATTGATATTTAATTTTTGCGCCATTTCTAATACTTCTTTACTGGTTAAGTTTAGTTTTTTTGCTATTTCATATATTTTAATCTTACCCAATAATATCACCCCCATTATATTTTTTTTGAATTGATTTTGCAAAATTTCTATCTTTTATTCCTAATATTGCTTTGTTTGATTTTCCTATTGTTTTGCTTAGTTGTTCAATATTGCTATCTATTATTAATTCGATATTATAATTTTCACTAATTTCTTTAAATTTTTTTTGTGTTCTTTCTGAAGCATCTTGTGCAATTATTAATAAATGTATTTTTCCTTTTTTACAGTCTTCTTCAACACTATCTGCTCCAAAGCTTATTTTTCCAGCTTTCATAGCTAGGCCTATTAATCCTAATATATTATTATTTATCAATAATTACACCTCTTAAACTATCATAAATTTCTTGTGATATACTCATTTCAAATATTCTTTCAAGTCTTTTGCTTTTTATTAATTTTTCTAAACATTTTTCGTCATCACAGATATATGCTCCGCGTCCTTCTTTTTTTCCAGTTCTATCTATTGATATTTCTCCATTTTGATTTTTTACAATTCTAATTAGTAAATTTTTGTCTTTTTTTTCATTACATCCCATACAAGTTCTTTGTGGTTGTTTTTTCATTTAACATACACCTTTCTTTCTAATTTATGTTTAGAATTAAATATTTATCACGAATATTATTCATTTCCATCTTCTTCATTTTTAGCATTTTGTTCTAAAAATTCTCTGTATTGTGATTCTGATTTTATATCAATTTTCCAATTTGTAAGTTTTGCTGCAAGTCTTGCATTTTGTCCTGATTTTCCAATTGCTAATGATAATTGGTCATCTGGTACTATTACTTCTGCAAATTTTTCGTTTTCTTTTATATCAACTGCTAATATTTGTGCTGGTAACAATGCTGCTGCTATAAATACACTTGGGTCTTCATCCCATTCAATTACATCTATTTTTTCTCCATGTAATTCATTTATTACATTTTGAATTCTTACTCCTTTTGAACCTACACATGAACCAACTGGATCTATGTTAGGGTCTTGTGAATATACTGCAACTTTACTTCTGTAACCTGGGTCACGTGATACTGCTTTTATTTCTATTAGTCCTTCATAGATTTCTGGTATTTCAAATTCTAATAATTTTCTAACAAAGTCTGGATGACTTCTAGATACCATTACTTGTGGTGCCCCTTTTAGTCCTCTTTCAACATCTACTATATATGCTTTTATTTTATCATTTACTCTATATGTTTCTGTTGGCATTTTTTCTTTTGCTAGCATTATTCCTTCTAATTTTCCTAAATCCATTATTACAATATTTTTGTCTGCTTTTTGAATTATACCTGAAACTATTTCTCCTTTTCTTTGGCTATATTCGTCAAATACTATGTCTCTTTCAACTTCTCTTAATTTTTGAACTATTACTTGTTTTGCTGTTTGTGCTGCTATTCTACCAAAGTCTTTTGGTACTATTTCTACTTCTACTGAGTCTCCTATTTTTAAGTCTTTGTTTATTTTGTGTGCATCTTCTAAACTGATTTCTAATGCATCATCATTTGCTCTTTCCATTACTTCTTTTATTGAATAAATGTGTGTTGCTCCTGTATTATGGTCTATGTCTACTTTTACATTTTCTAATGCATCAAAATTTCTTTTATATGCTGTAACTAATGCTGTTTCTATTGATTCTAATACGTATTCTTTTTTTATACCTTTTTCCTTTTCTAGTTCTTCTAACGCTAATATTAATTCTTTGTTATCAATAGCTTTCATTTTTATTCCTCCTCTTTGATTTTTAATCATTTTATTTTTTTGGTTTTATTAATCCCAATTATAAACTGTTTTTATTTGTGATATATTTTTTCTTTCTATTTTGAATTCTTGATTTTCTTCTTTTATTTTTATATATCCTTCATCAAAACCTTCTAATATTCCTTTATATTCTTTTTTTCCATTTTCATCTTTTTTAAATAATTTTACACTTATTTCTGTTCCAATATTTTTTTCTAAGTGTTTTTCTTTTCTTAATACTTTTTCTATTCCTGGTGAAGAGACTTCTAAGAAATATTGTTCTTTTATGTAGTTTTCTTCATCTAGTATGTCTGTAATTGCATCATTTACTTTTTCACAGTCATTTAAATCTATTCCTTTTTCAGAATCTATAAAAATTCTTAGGAAATAGTTTTTTCCTTCTTTTGCATATTCAACATCATATAGCTCATATCCTATTTTTTCTATGATAGGTTCTATTAGTTTTTCTACTTTTTCTTCTATATTTGCCACTTTTTACCTCCTTTATTTCCAAAAGTTAAGAGTGGGATTTGTTCCCACTCTTTTAACGTCTCGTATGTTATATTAATATTATACCCAATTTCTGGTAAAAATGCAAGCTTTTTCAAATATTTTTTACACTTTTTCCACTATTTTTTCCTCTTCTTGATTTTCTTCATTCATGTCTGTAATTTTAATACTTCTTTTATGCTCGATTTTTTCCCAACTTGTTTCTCTTTTAAATAAACATTTAAAGTTTATTGCAATCCATGAACCCATGAATAATGGATATGTAAAAAATCCTTTAATCATTGGTTTTATTGGTTTTCCATCTAAATACATAACAAATGCTGCTGTTAATGATGGTAATACAAAGGTTGGAACTAAGTATTTTAATATGTTAATAAATAATTCCATTTGTGTCATTCCATCTCCAAAGTATATTAGAACATTTGAAAGTAGTAAAACAATTGTTAATATGAACATTGGTATACTTCCTATTATATATAAGAACCCATCAAAGTTAAGCATTGTTTTTCTATCTTTTGCTGCTTCTGCTAATTTGTTTGTATATTCTTTCATACATTGCATATGTCCAACTGTCCATCTGCTTCTTTGTGACCAACTTTGTTTAAATCCTGTTGGTTGTTCATCATATACTATTGCGTCTGTTGCCCAACCAAGTTTTTTACCTTTTATTATTCTTTGTAATGAAAATTCAATATCTTCTGTTAATGTTACTGTTTTCCATCCACCCATTTCTTTTATAATATCAAATTTCACCATAAATCCTGTTCCATTTAGCATTGGAGATAGTCCTAAATTATATCTTGCTAAATGATAAAATCTATGCATTGTCCAATAGAATAATGCATAACCTGATGTTATCCAGTTATCTGTTGGATTTTTTATATCTCTATAACCTTGAACTACATCTTCTCCTTGGCAAAGATGTTTGTTCATGTTTTTAATGAAATCTTTATCAACAATATTGTCGGCATCAAATATAAATAATGCATCATAGTCTGCATTTTCTTCTATTTTTTGTTGTAAAAACCAGTCTAGTGCATAACCTTTTGTTTTTTTGGTTTCATCAAATCTTTCATATACTATTGCTCCTGCATCTCTTGCAATTCTTGCTGTGTTATCTGTACAGTTATCTGCAATTACGTATATATCATATAATTCTTTATTGTATGTTTGATTTTTTAAACTTTCTATTAAGTTTCCAACTACTGCTTCTTCATTGTGTGCTGGTATTATTGCCATAAATTTGTGGTCTTTTTTTACTTTTAATGGTTTTTCTTTTAGTTTTACTAGTGAGCATAAGCTTATTCCTATTTGATATAACCAAAATATTGTTATTACCCAGACTAATGCTTCTCTTAGTATATACATATATTCCATTTTTTTACCTCTCTTTTATTTCTTTTTTTATATGTTTATTATTGTTCTTTTTCTATTATACTCTTATTGTTAAAATTATGCAACTTTTTAGCGAAATTTTTTGTTTTGATTGTTGATTGATTTTGTTTTTTATTTTTTATGTGAATGTAATGTAGTTAAGTAAAAGCTATTATATAGTGGCTTTAGCTCTATTATAAAAAAGAAAACAAGAATATAACTCCTGCTTTCACTTATATTTTATCTAAAAACTTCTAATTAAGTTGTATGTTTATTTTTTTAAGTGCTTAGTATTACTTTATAAAAAGTACCGGACGGAACCCGCTACTCGTGTGAGTACCAGAGATAGAACCGTAGTTACGGTAACAAGCAGGGCAACTCGCATACTTGTATTCGAAGGAACCACCACGAAGCATATAATAATTATTTGATAAATCATAAGCAATTTCTTCTGTCCATTCCCATAAATTTCCTGCCATATCATATATGTTACATTTTTTTGTATCTTCACTTGATGCTGTTGTCATTATTCCATAATGTCTTGCTCCATCTGTATTTTGTGCTATATCTGATGTACTTCCATTACTTGAATTAACTGTTATATATCTTCCTTTACATTCTGTTAATGTTGCATCATTATAATTTCCCCATATTGTTTTTGTTAAATCTAATGTGTTATCTTGACTTTTAAAATAATTTAATGTCACATCCCACATTGTTCCTGTTACCAAGCCACTTTGCACATAATTATTGTTATACATTTCTTTTGCTTTTGTAATAGCTGTTGTATAATCTGCATGATAATATGGTATTTCTCCTGCTTTGCAGGTTATATTTCCTGTTACATACTCAGATCTAAAATTTGTATTTGTCCAATCTGACGATGAATATCCTTTTGAAAAAGCTATTTTACTAGATGTTAGTTTACTTGTTCCAGCCTCATATCTTCCTATATAAAACCCACCATATTTTTGAATATCTTTAATTTCTGAAACATCAGTATTTTTTTCCCATGATGCATTTTGCAATCCAAAATTTGTTTTTTTATAATCATCTGCTGTGCATGGAATCCAAACAAATTGATTTCCAAATAATGTTTGAGCTTGTTCTTCACTACTTAAGTTTTCTGTTTTTACTGTTCCATTTGAATTATATATTGCTCCTGCTGGTACATCAGCTTGCCCAGCAAATTTATTTTTGTCTCTTTCATCATCTGATATTACTACTCCAGAATTTTTATTTCCACCTACATAATAAAATCCATTTGGCACTGGAATTGTATTATTCTGTCCATCTGATACTGCATATACTGCTGCTACTTTCTCTAATGTTGTTACTTCTGTTCCATCTGTTGTTTTTATATATTTTACATTTTGAGAGCTCCAACTTTCTTCAATCTTTACATTTGTTCCAGCATCTGTTTGTGGTGTATTATCTGGTAATGTTGCTACTTCTTTCTTTTCTCCTGTTATTTTTCCGGATTCTGATATTGTAAATTCAAAACCATCTACTATTATTTTTAAATCATATGTTACTGTATCTACTTTCTTACTTAGTCCTTCTATTTTATTTACATTTTCTTTTAAATACTCATCATTAATTTTTCCTGTTGAATCATATGATGCATTTACCGCTAATGCTACTTTTTCTGCTGCATTAGCATATTTACTTTCTTCTGCTGCTCTTTTGGCATTTGAAAATAAGCCTGTATTTGTTATTGCTTGGATGCTTATTCCTGCAAGTATTAATAATACCACTATAGTTATCACAAGTGCTACTAGTGTTATACCCTTAATGCTTTTTTCTTTCATATCTTTCCTCCTAATTTTCATTTGTTTTTACACAATTTATTATGTACTAAAATTATTTTACCACAGTAATAATTTTAGTTCAACAATTGTTGAATATTTTTTATTATTTTGAAACACATTTTTTCACATTTCTTATCTAACTTTAATATACTAAAATAAAATTAATATTGGAGGTTATATTATGCAAAATAGATACAAAATAGCTATTGTTGGCTGTAGTGGTGTTGTTGGTCGAACTGTTTTAAAAGTATTGGAAGAGAAAAATTTTAGAAATTGTACATATACATTATTTGCATCTAAAAAATCAGCTGGAAATAAAATCGAATTTTTAGGTCAAAATTATATTGTTCAAGAATTAAAAGATAATTCATTTGATTCAAAGTTTGATTTTGCAATTTTTTGTGCAGGTGGTGAAGTTTCTAAGAAATTTGCTCCAATTGCTTCATCTACGGGATGTATTGTTATTGATAATAGTAGTGTATTTAGAATGAATGAAAATGTTCCTTTAGTTGTTCCAGAGGTTAATCCTGAAAAAATCAAAGAAAATAATGGAATTATTGCAAACCCAAATTGTTCTACGATTCAAGCTGTTGTAGCCTTAAAACCATTAGATGATAAGTATAATATCAAAAGAATTGTTTACTCTACTTACCAAGCTGTTTCTGGTGCTGGAAAATCTGGTATTGAAGATTTAGAAAATGGTATTTCTGGAATTGCTCCTAAAAAATTTCCATATCCTATTGTTAATAATTGTTTGCCACATATTGATATTTTTATGCCTGATGGTTATACAAAAGAAGAATATAAAATGATTAATGAGACTAGAAAAATTTTAAATAAACCTAATTTGCCGATTACAGCAACTTGTGTTAGAGTTCCAGTTAGAAATTGCCATAGTGAAAGTATTAATGTTGAATTTGAGAAGGAAATTGATATTTATGATATTAAAATTTTATTGCAAAATTCTCCTGGAATTGTTTTAGTAGATGATATAGAAAATAATTATTACCCTATTGCAACTAAAGCTGATGGTACTGATGAGGTTTATGTTGGTAGAATTAGAAGAGATTTTAGTGTTAATTATGGTATTAATTTTTGGGTTGTTTCTGATAACCTTAGAAAAGGTGCTGCTTCTAATGCTGTTCAGATTTTGGAAAAATTGATTTCATGATTTTGTGGATTTGAATAAAGCTATGCATAATTGCACAGCTTTATTTGGTTTTATATTATTTTAATTTTTCTATTTCTTCTTTTGATAGTTCTGTAAATTTTTCTATAATTTCTACTGGTACTTTTTCTTTTAGCATTTTTTTTGCTATTTCTATTTTTCCGTTTTTTCATTCCTTTTTCTAGTCCATCATAAAAAAAGTTATGCTCGCTCACTAGTCTATTATATTCAGCCATTACTATTGAATTATGTCTCTCCCTTTCTTTTGGGTCTTTGCTTAAAAAATCTAAAGTATTTATTGCTCTTTTTATTT
>OGYP01000094.1_pt1 | contig 38924 bp, 38 predicted proteins | sample 1576571 | NCBI WGS metagenome assembly OGYP01 (sample SAMEA3541559, study PRJEB24748) | human gut metagenome | biome: human gut; feature: human-associated habitat; material: faeces | place: China | collected 2012
TCTGTTGTTGTTGTTTTACCAGCATCAATGTGAGCCATTATTCCTATATTTCTTGTTCTTTCTAGTGGGTATGCTCTTCCTGCCATCTATATTTTCCCCCTCTCAATATTATACATTCTTAATTTTTGTAAAAAGTGATTAGCTGTGCATTTTTGAGATTAATTACAAGCCGAAGTCGTACGATTGTACTTCGAGGTTTGAAATTAATATCGAAAATGTGCAGATGATTGCTTTTTACAAAAATTCTACCATTTATAGTGAGCAAAAGCTTTATTAGCTTCAGCCATTCTATGTGTATCTTCTTTCTTCTTGAATGCTCCACCGTTTCCAGCAACTGCATCCATTATTTCACCAGCTAATTTTTCAGCCATTGTTTTTTCATGTCTGTTTCTAGCATATGTTACTAACCATCTTAATCCTAAAGTTTGTCTTCTTTCTGGTCTTATTTCTAATGGAACTTGGTATGTAGCTCCACCAACTCTTCTTGCTTTAACTTCAAGAACTGGCATTATGTTTTCTAAAGCTGCTTCAAAAACTTCTAAAGGATTTTTTCCTTCTTTTTCTTTTATAATGTCAAATGCATCATATACTATTTTTTGAGCAACTGATTTTTTACCATCTAACATTATGTTGTTTACTAATTTTGTAACAACTTTGCTGTTATATATTGGATCTGGTAAAACGTCTCTTTTTGCTATATATCCTTTTCTTGGCACTATTCTTCCCTCCTTAAATTTTTATTAGATATTCATCAAAATATCTTCGGTACTCTGAAAAGTTTTTTACTTTTCCGCATAGTGCATATAATCTATTTCTAAATTTAAGTACCTTAATTTAGTAAGTATTACAAGCACTACTTTTTAATTTTTAGCTAAGTTCTATTTTTTAGGTCTCTTAGCTCCGTATTTAGAACGAGCTTGCATTCTATCTTTAACACCAGCTGTATCTAATGTTCCTCTGATAATATGGTATCTAACACCTGGAAGGTCTTTTACCCTACCACCTCTTATTAATACAACACTGTGTTCTTGTAGGTTATGTCCTATACCTGGTATATAAGATGTTACTTCATAACCATTTGAAAGTCTAACTCTGGCAACTTTTCTTAAAGCTGAGTTTGGCTTTTTAGGTGTAACTGTTTTAACTACTGTACATACACCTCTTTTTTGTGGAGCTCTGTTATTTGTTAATTTTTTATTTTTTGAGTTCCATCCATGTTGAAGAGCTGGTGCAGTTGATTTTGTTACTCCTGTTTGTCTTCCTTTTCTTACTAATTGATTAATTGTTGGCACTTAAATTTCACCTCCTGTTTTTTATTTTTACTACGGAACCGCATAATACACGCAATTTACTATAGCATTTTCTATTTTAACATTTTTATGTATATAAGTCAAGAAAAACTTGGAAAATTCCCAAGTTTTTCTCATATAATATATTCAATTATTATCTTTCTTGTTTTTCCTCTTGTGCTTTTGGTTCTGTTTCTTCTAAATCTGGATCTTCTTTGTCTTCTAATTTTTCTAAATCTTCATCTTCAAAGCTTTTTGAAACGGCTTTTAACTTATCTTTTATGCTTTTTTCAACTTTAATATTTTTTCTAAATCCAGTTTTTATTCCTTTTCCAATTGCTTTAAATGGTTTTCCTACTAATTTAATACCTTCTTTTATAGTTGCAGGTTTATTTTTTAACTTTCTTTTTCTTTTTCCACTTTCCAATAATCCCATTGCTTTTGTTTCTTTTAAACCTTTTACTTCCATACCATCAATATAATGTTCTGTTTTCGCAACTCTTTTCATCATTCTTTTTAGTCTGCCTTTTAAAACTGTATTGCTAAGATCATGTTTAATTTTTAAGTTCTCACAATTTTCTTCTCTTTTTATAGCTACTACATAATCTATAATGCCTGATCCCTGTTTATTTTCGCTTAATACATTTAAAATAACTGGGCTTAGTTTTCTTTTTAAGAAATGTTGTTTAAATCTTGATGGTTCTACTTCATCTATTATTTTAGCAACTTCTGGATTTTTGAATATTTCTTTTTTATTTTTTAATATTTCTTTTAGTTTATTTTCTATTGTTTCATTTTGTATTTGTCCATCTTCGCCTACTTTAGCTATATTAATTTTGTCACTACCTTCAACTATTTCTATTCCTATTATTTTTCCTATATTTTGTTGTAGATTTGATTGTGATCTGTTATTACTTGGTTGTTGTGGTTGATTGGGTTGTGGTTTGTTATCATTTGATTGTTGTGGTTGATTTGATTGTGGTTTGTTATCATTTGATTGTTGTGGTTGATTTGGTTGTGGCTTATTATCACTTGATTGTTGTTCTGGATTTTTATTTCTATCTTCTTCTGGTATATTCTTTAATACTAATTTATTTATATGTTTATCCAATTTTGTATTTATTTCTGCTAATCTATTTTTTCTCTCTGCTAATTCTTTCTCAATTTTTTCCAAATCTAATTTAGCATCTTCTCTTGTAATATCATATTTTTTCATTTCTATTAAAGCTTCTTGTTTGCTTTTTTCTAATTTTTCAATTATTTTTTGTTCTTTTGTTTTTTCTTCCACAAGTCTATTTACTTCTGTTAATGTTTTCTTAGCTAATCTTATTTCATTTGTAACCTGTTTATTAGCATTTTCTTCAGCAATTTCTACTTTTTCTAATTCTTTTTCAATTTTTTCAAGGTCCAATCTTGCTTCTCTTTCTGTAACATCATGCTTTTCTATCTCAGCTAAAGCTTCTTCTCTTCTTTTATTTAAAATATCTCTTCCTACATCCAATTTTTGTTCTTTAATTATTTCTTTAACTCTTTCATTTCTATTTTCTTCTAAATTTTTTACGTTATCTTTCAACAAACTTATTACATTAACTTCTGTTATAACCGGAGTTTCTTGTTCATCACTCATAACTTTAACTTCACTTTCTTTCTTATTTTCTGTGTTTTCTACCTTAACAACTGTATCTTTTAATATCTTTTTATCATTCATAAAATCAACATCATTTCCAGTTTTAAAATTTTCTACTTCAACTTGTAGCTTCCCTTCAGCAACATCGACATTATTTAAAGCTCTTGCATTTTCATCTATTGTTGTATCTTTTATTTTAACTTTTACTTCGCTTTCTTTTCCAGCATTTAATTCATTTAAAACCTCTGCTTTGCCCTTTACATTTACATTTTCTACGTTTATGTCTACTTTGCTTTTACTTGAAACTTTTGCATCATTTAAAATTTTTGCATCTCCACCAATTTCTAAATCAGACATATCTATTTTTACTCCCATATTTATTCTCCTATCTAAATAAAATAAATCACTACTTTAATTTTACCAAACTTTTATTTATTTTTCAACATTTTTAACTATTTTTTTATATTTTTCTTAATAAATCTCTCATTTTTAATACAATAATTATATTAAATTTTCCAAACTTCTTTCAGCTAACTTCATATATCTTTCTTTCTTATCTCTAATCCTCTTCCCTTCCAATTCCGGTAAAATACCAAAATTAGCATTCATTGGTTGAAACTTATCATTTGGAGTAGATATATATTTAGCCAAACTACCAATAACAGTATATTCTGAAAATTCTACTTTTTTACCACTGTTGTAAAATCTTTCTATTGCATTTAAAGAAGCTAACATTCCTGAAGAAATTGATTCTACATACCCTTCAACCCCTGTTATTTGTCCTGCAAAATATATATTATTATTTAATTTTAAATTATATGTATTATCTAACAATTTTGTTGAATTTATATATGTATTTCTATGCATTACTCCATATTTTGCAAATTCAGCATTTTGTAATCCTGGTATCATACTAAATACTCTTTTTTGTTCTCCAAATTTCAGATTTGTTTGAAAGCCAACAATGTTGTATATTGTTGCATCTGTATTGTCTTGTCTTAATTGAACTATTGCATATGGTCTTTTAGCATATCTTGGGTCATCAAATCCTACTGGCTTTAGTGGTCCAAATCTTAAAGTATCTATTCCTCTTTTTGCCATTATTTCAACAGGCATACATCCTTCAAATATTTCTTTTTTTTCAAAATCATGTAATGTAACAACTTCCGCTTCTACAAGTTCCTTCCAGAAATTTTCATACTCTTCCTTATTCATTGGAAGATTGATATAACTTTTTTCTTGTTTAGATTGTCTATCTTTCCACTCTTCTACAGTTTCATCTTTTTTCTTTTCTTGTTCATATCTGTTACCATAAAAAGCAATATCAAAATCTATGCTATCTTTTAAAACAATTGGAGCTGCTGCATCATAAAAATATAGTTTATCTTCTCCTGTTAATTTTCCTATCTGTTTTGCTAACTTTTCAGAAGTCAATGGACCTGTCGCTATAATAACAATTCCATCTTCATTTTCCACATTTTCTACTTCTTTGTGGATTACTTCTATTAAAGGATTTTTTTCAATCTCTTCTGTTACTCTTTTAGAAAATTCTTCTCTATCTACCGCTAAGGCTTGACCTGCTGGTACACTAGTTTCATCAGCAATTCTTATTAATAATGAATCTAGTTTTCTAAGTTCTTCTTTTAAAAGTCCACATGCATTTGTAAGTAAATTAGATTTAAATGAGTTACTGCACACAATTTCTGCCAAATTTTTATTAGAATGTGCTTCTGAAAATTTGACTGGTTTCATTTCATATAATTTTACTTTTATTCCTCTTTTGGCAATTTGATAGGCTGCCTCTGTTCCTGCAAGCCCTCCTCCTATTATTGTTATATAATCTTTCATAATTCTCCTCTACTTAAATAGAAAGGGAAAAGGGGACGTCCTTTTTTTCCCTTTCCATTTTTCCTTTATTCAAATAAATTCATAATATCTTCTTTTGAAAGTTTGCTAATAAATGTTGTTTTTGTATCTAACATATTATCAGTTAAAGTTGCCTTTCTTTGTTGCAAGTCATAAATTTTTTCTTCGATAGAATCTTTTGTTATTAATTTATAAACTTGTACATTATTTTTTTGTCCTATTCTATAAGCTCTGTCTGTTGCTTGATTTTCTGCTGATATATTCCACCATGGGTCATAATGTATAACCATATCTGCACCTATTAAATTCAAGCCTGTTCCTCCAGCTTTTAATGAAATTAAAAATACTTTTATTTCATCATTTTGATTAAATTCATCTACCAAATCAACTCTTTCATCAACTTTGGTTGCCCCTGTTAATTTAAAATATTTTATATTTCTTTTCTTTAATTCTTTTTCTATTATTTCAAACATTGATGTATAACTTGAAAATAGTAATATTTTGTGACCTGCTGTTATTCCATCTTCTAATATTTCCATACATTGTTCTAATTTACTGCAAGGTTCATTGTAATTATCAATAAACAAACTTGGATGACAACAAATTTGTCTTAGTCTTGTTAAAGCTGCTAGTATTTTTATTTGACTTCTTTCATAACCATTTGAGTTTATTTCATCTTGTAATTCTTGCTTTGTTCTAACTAAATATGATAGATAAATTTTTCTTTGTTCTTCTCCCATTTCATTTTTTAATACTGTAATCGTTTTTTCTGGTAACTCTGTTAGTACCTCTTTTTTAGTTCTTCTTAAAACAAATGGTTCTATAAGCATTTTTAATTTTTTTATTGCATCTTCATCATTGTCTTTTACTATTGCAGTTTCATAGGTTGATTTGAATTTTTTATAGCTAAATAAATAGCCTGGCATAACGAAGTCAAATATTGACCATAATTCTGCAAGTGAATTTTCTATTGGTGTTCCTGTTAATGCAAATCTAGAATCTGCTTTTATTTGTTTAATTGCTTTTGCATTTTTAGCATTATTATTTTTTAGATATTGAGCTTCATCTGCAATGATAAATCTAAAGGTGTAATTTTTTTCTTTGTATATTTCTATATCTCTTTTTAATAAATCATATGATGTTACTATTACATCATATCTTTCTATTTCGTTAATTATTTCTTTCCTTTGGTTTGCATTTCCACTAATAACTTTGATATTTAATTCTGGTGCAAATTTTTCTATTTCATTTTTCCAGTTTAAAGCAAGCGAACTTGGTGATACTACTAAACTTGTTTTTTTGTTTTCTTCTTGATTTTCTTTATAACTAACAAGCATAGATATAACTTGAATTGTTTTTCCTAACCCCATATCATCTGCAAGTATCCCTCCAAATCTATAATTATCTAGTGTTTTTAACCATTGAAATCCAGTTTTTTGATATGGTCTTAATATATTTTCAAATTGTTGTGGTATATTCTCTTCTTCTAATAAATCTTTATTTAGATTGTTTACTATTTCTCTGTATTGTTTATCTTTTGTTATTTCTGTATTTTTCATTTTTTTCAATAATTGATTTAAATATAAGGTTCTGTTTACTGGTAATCTAACAGTTCCATTTTCTAGTTCTTTATAATCAATATCTGTTCCTGTTATAAGTTTATCTAAAAATTCTACTTCTTCACTATCTTGTAATTGCAAAAATGCTCCATTTTTTAACCTATAAAATTTCTTTTTTAATTTATATTTAGCAAGCATTTCTTGTAACTCTTCTGGGTTTATATTTAATTTGCTCAAATCTATTTCTAATAGATTATTTTCTACTCTTACTCCTAAAGAACCAACTTTAGGCGCTACTATCTCTTTTGTTTTAAAATTTTCTGTTACTAATACTTCAAATTTTTTCATATATAAGTTTATATCTTCTGATAAAAAATTATATATTTTTTCATCATCTGGCAAAATGAATCTTAGGTTTTGAGATTCAAACATAAATCCTGTTTTTCTAAAAATATTCATTGCTTTTGTTTCTTCTACTATGTTTCTAGGAATTTTGAAATTTTTTTCTTCTTTTTGGTTTAATGGATTAAATTCATTTTCTCCATAGCATAGTTTTACATCTGCAACTACATAATTGTTTTTATCAAAATCAAGAAATACTTTCACTCTTAATTTCTCTGGTATGTATTCTTCGACTTCTTTCTTTAGATTTTCTTCTATTTTTATTGCATTTTTAACCTTTGGTAAAACTATTGAAAATAAATCTCCTATTTCTTTTTTACCAAGCATAACTTCTGAAACGTAATTTTCTCTAAACAATGTTAGCATTTCTAAATTTGTATTTGTAAATTCTTTAGAACATCTATATAAATTTTTATCTGTTAATACATATTTATAATTTTTTCCTCTTAAAATATTGATTTTGTATATATCAAAATTTGCAGTAATTTTATATTCATCATCAGATATTTGTTCTAATGAAAAATCAAGTGGTGGGTCTTCTTCTAAAAAGTCTATTGCTTTTACTTCATAATCTTTTTCTATTAAAACTTTTTTATTTTTTTGTATATCAAATAATTCATCAAGACCGGTGTTTCCTAATATTATATTATTTTCATTTAGTGCTTTTCCATAATATCTATAGTTTGAATTCGCATTAGAATTCGCATATTTTATTATTTCTGCATATTTTAAGACAAATTCTAATAGTCCTTGGCTTTCTTGGTCAAACATTTCTTTTCTATGTACAAATTCTAGTTTATCTCCATATTTGTAATTTTCTTTTAGCATCATTAATGTATAAAATTCTGCTAAATTCTTTATTTTATACATTCTTTTATTTCCAATTTTAAATTCAACTTTCATCTCTTTTGTGAATTTATCATATATTATTTTAGGTTCTATTTTTATTGTTCCAGTGTTTTTTAGTTCATTGTCTTCTAGGTCTTTGTCTATTTCGTTTAATTCATGATTATATATTGTTTTTACTATTTGAGAAAAGTTTGTGTACTTTTTTTCTTTCTGTACAGTTGCTTTATTTTCATGTTTTTCTATCTTTTCCACATTATAATCTGCTAATGCTAGAACTGTGGCTAATGTATGTTTACATACTCCATAATAGTTGTAATAGTCTGGACAAGTACATGTTATATTCTCTATTTCTCCGTTTTTTACTTGAATATATGTGTTATAAATGTCTGTTCCTTCTACTTCCGCTGTTACTTCAAAGTTCATTGGGTTTTCATACTCTACTTTTTTAAAGTAAATTCTATTTTCATCTCTGTATTTTTGTGCTTTTTGCTTTCTTTGTTCTCCTGCATCTTCACATAAATTATCTATAATATTATGATTTACTAACATTTTTATCTCCTTCACTTGGCTAATTATTATACTATATTTTACATAAATTTGCAATAGATACACAAAAAAAGAACATGTAAAAACATGCCCTAAATTTCACAAACTAGTTTTTTTTTACTTTTTTCTAGTCCTCTATAATACTTTGCTATAAGTTCATCTAATTCAATGCTTAATTTATATGTAATATCATAGCTTTCTCCGCATTCAATACTTTTATTTAATTTATCTCTTAATTTACAAATTTCTTCATTTAACATTTTTATCTCTCCTTTTTCAATATTTCTCTTCTGTATATTTATAAATTAACATACATTTTGTCTCAAGTCAAGTATTTTCAACGTTTTTTAGCAACTTTCGTATGACTGTTTTTGCTATTTTTCGACATAAAAATATATAAAAAAACAGCATAAAATTTTATATCTAATTTTATGCCATAAAAACTATTTTTTTGTTTTAACTTCTAACTACAGATAATATCATTTTTTTCTCATTAAATACATTTTTTAAAACTTGGTTTAAATAATCTATATTTATCGTTTCTATTTCTTCTAGATATTCAAAACTATTTATTCCTTTAAAATAATCTGATAAAAACATTCTTGCAATATCTGTTATGTCATTATATTCTTTTATATATTCTCCATAGATCATTTTCTTTGTTCTTTCAAAATCCGCTTCATTAATTCCATTTTGTATATATTTTTTTATTTGAGCTTTTAAATCTTCATATAATTCTTCTGGATTATTTGATTGACCTGTTATTAGTATATGTGCATAGCTTTTATCAAATTCGTATTCTATACTTGGGTTTGAATAACAGTTTCCTTTATCATATAATTTTTTATATAAGTCTGAACTTGCTCCTATTATTAGATTTAACAATATTTCTATTGCTATGTGTTTTTTTACTTTTTCATTTTCTTCTGCTGGAATATCTTTAATTCCTATTGTATATAATGGTTTGCTGACTTCCATTTTTTGTTTTGCTTTTTCTTTTACTATTGTTTCTGGTTCTTCTTCAAAAATTCTTTTTATTTCTCCATTTGATTTTGTATCTACTAGTCTTTTTTTGATTTCTTCTAATAATTCATTTGGTTCAAAATCTCCTGCTATTACCATTGCCATATTTGATGGATTGTAAAATGTGTTGTAGCATTTGTATAAGATATCTTTATCTATTTTGCTTATAGTTTCAATTGTTCCTGTTATATCTAATTTTACCGGATTATTGTGATACATACTTTCTAATGCATTTAAATATACTTTCCATTCTGGGTAATCATCATACATCATTATTTCTTGCCCAATAATGCCTTTTTCTTTTTCTACATTTTCATCTGTAAAATATGGATGTTGTACATAATCCATAAATTCATCTAATGCAGGGTAGAAATTGTCTGTACATTCAAACAAATATGCTGTATGGTCATTTGTTGTATATGCATTTGCATTAACTCCTATTGCTGTTAAAACATCTAGACTGTTTTTTCCATTTTCTTGTTCAAACATTTTATGTTCCAAAAAATGTGCTACTCCTTTTGGAACTTCTGTTATTTGAGTTTCTCCTGGTACTATAAATGTGCTGTCATTTGAACCATAATGTGTTCCCCAAATTATATATTTCTTTTGAATATCTTTTTTTGGAATTATCATTACTGTTAAACCATTTTTTAATTTTTCTATATATAATTTTTCTTTAACTTTTGAATTTTCAATTATTTGCATATTTCCTTCTTTCTAATAGGGAAAAAAAGGACGTCCCCATTTCCCTATTTTAATTTTTCAAAAAATAAATTGTGTCTATACTTATCTGTTTTGCAACTTCTAGGACATCTGCTTTGTTTACTTTTTGTATGTTTTCAATATATTCTTCTAAGTTTGTTTTTGTTCCTGATAGTTCTTGACCAAAATAATAAGTTATTTCTGTGTCTTGTTCATCATCTATTGTTTTTATTGAAGCAATTATTCCATTTTTTGCATTTTTTATTTCTTCATCTGTGAAGTCTCCATTTTTCATATCTTCTATTTGTTTTTTTATTATTTCTAATGCTTTTTGATAATTTGGAATATCTATTCCACAATTTATAAATATATTGTTTTTAAATCTATAATAACTTGAACTTGCAGTGTATGCTAGGCTTGCTTTTTCTCTTACATTTTGGAATAGTTTTGAATTTGCACTTCCGCCTAATAAACTGTTGTATATCATTATTTTGTATCGTGCATCTTTGTCTAATATGTTAACATCTAATCCTAATATAAGTTTTCCTTGTGTTACTTCCATTGATTCTTGTATTTCTTTTGCTTCTCCATTTTCTTTTTTTACTAATTCAAATTCTTTAAAATCTGGTTTTCTTTCTTGTAGTTTTTCTATATTTTCATTTTGTTTTATTATATTTTGTATATTTTCATCCACTATTCCTGAAATATAAATATCTATTTTGCAAGTTTTTATTAATTCTAAATAATATTCATATAGATTTTTTTCGTTTATATCTTTTAAATCTTCTACATAACCAAATTTGTATAGTCCAAATGGTTCATTTTTGTACATTTCTTCTATACATCTGTCTAAAGCATATCTTGCTTTGCTGTCTATCTTACCATCTATTATTTGTTTGATATTTTCTTTTTCTTGCTCTAAGTATTCTTTTTTGAAAACTCCATTTTCTAAATATGGATTAAATATTATTTCGAATATTTTTTCTATTGAACTTTTTATCATATTTTCTGCATCTTGTGGTAAGAATTCATTATTTACTGTTTCCATATAAAATTTTAGTATTTGATTGTCTCCTGTTTTATCAAGGCCACAATCAAAACTTGCCCCATACATATCTTCCATTTTTTTATTTATTTCTTCTTGTGTTTGCATAAATTTTGTTCCTCTTCTTAGAACTGCTGGTATTAGTGCATTTTTAGTAACATTTTTTCTATCTAGTTTTGTTGTTAGCATTACAGCTATTAGATTAGTTTTGAATTTTTCGGTTTTGATTGTATGCAATTTGATTCCATTTTTTATATCAATTTCATTATATTTCACAATATCACCCTTTCGATTTTTTCTTTGCTTGATTGCAATTTTAGTTTTTGTTTGCTATTTTAATATTTATATTTTGTCCTAAAATTTGGTTATCATACTAAGTTATACTAAAAAAAGTGGATGTTTAAGAAATACTTTTATAACTCTTAAACTTCCACCTTTTATTTTAATTAAAATTTTCTTTTTCTTGCTGCCTCTGATTTTTTCTTTCTTTTTACACTAGGTTTTTCATAATGTTCTCTTTTACGAACTTCTTGTAAAACTCCGTTTCTAGCGCATTGTCTTTTAAACCTTTTTAAGGCATCTTCTATATTTCCATTATTAACTTTTATTTCTGACATTTATATTCCCCTCCTTCCGGTCATACGAAACTGTATGTGGGATAACCCTTTTTTAACGATATTCATTATACATTAAAGATTGGAACTTGTCAATAGCTAATTAACTTATTTGTGTTTTTTATATATTTTAAAAGAAGAGCGGTTACTCACCGCTCTTTGGAAAAATACTACTTTTAAATTTTTTCAAGCTTTCCTGATAATAATTTTCAAGTTGCTTATCAAAAACTCTATCAATTATTTCAATTTCAAATTTATTACCATCTTTTAGAACTAAAGTTACTGTACATGGTAATACAAATTCTTCGGTTCTTACTGGAATTTCTACAGTATTTATATACTCATCAAAAGTTTCATTTAAAGTATAATATTCGAATTCTATTATATCATCATCAATTTTTGATGTTAAATAGTCAACTGTAAAGAGCCCTTCTAAGCTTATTATTTTTCGATTTTCAATTTCAACAACGATAAAGCCATCACTTACCATTTCACCTGTTTTCCGAGCAACTGCCTTATAACATAATGTCTTTTTCATAGTTTTTCCTCCTAGAAACCAATATTTCTTGGTTATTTTATTTTGTATACATAATATTATACCACTATTTTTATATATTTGCAAATGAACAAGCCATACAATATAAATTGAACCTAAATTATTAGACTTTTTATCTAATAATTTGGGTTCACTTCAAATGTATAAATATCATTAATATATTTTTTATTCTTCTGCAAATATCTTTTCAAATTCATCTGCTTCGATTTTTTCTTTTTCAAGTAATACTTTTGCAACAGCATGTAATTTATCAACATGGTCTGTTAATATTTGTTTAGCTCTATTGTAAGCCTCATCAACAATTCTCTTTGTTTCCTCATCTATAACTCCTGCTGTTTCTTCTGAATATTCTCTTGCTTGTGCTAAGTCTCTTCCTAAGAATACTTCACTTTGGTCAGAACCTAACATTAATGTTCCTATTCTTTCACTCATACCGTATTTTGTAACCATACTTCTAGCTATTTTTGTAGCTCTTTCTATATCATTACTTGCTCCTGTAGAAATGTCATTTAATATAAGTGCTTCTGCAACTCTACCACCTAATAGAGAAACTATATTTTCTTCCATTTCTGTTTTAGACATAAAGTTTTTGTCTTCTGTTGGACGATACATTGTGTAACCTCCAGCCATTCCTCTTGGTACTATTGATATTTGGTGTACTGGGTCTTGTGTTGTTAAATAATGGCTTACAACTGCATGACCTGCTTCGTGATAAGATACTAATCTATTTTCTTTTTCACTTCTTACTCTTGTTTTCTTTTCAGGTCCCATTGTTACTTTTACCATTGCATCTTCTATTTCTTTCATGCCAATTTCTTGTAGGTTTCTTCTTGCTGCTAATAATGCTGCTTCGTTTAATACGTTTTCTAGGTCAGCTCCTACAAATCCTGATGTGTTTTTTGCAATTACTTTTAAGTCTACATCTTCTGCTAATCTTTTCTTTTTAGAGTGTACTTCTAATATATGCTCTCTTGCTTTAACATCTGGTGCTCCTACTACTATTTGTCTATCAAATCTTCCAGCTCTTAATAATGCTTTGTCTAATACATCTGGTCTATTTGTTGCTGCTAAGACTATAACTCCTTCATTGTCTGAGAAACCGTCCATTTCAACTAATAATTGGTTAAGTGTTTGTTCTCTTTCATCATGTCCACCACCAAGTCCAGCACCTCTTTGACGACCTACTGCATCAATTTCATCTATAAATATAATACATGGTGCATTTTTCTTTGCTTGTTCAAATAAATCTCTAACTCTTGAAGCTCCAACACCTACGAACATTTCTACAAAGTCTGATCCACTTATTATAAAGAATGGTACTCCTGCTTCTCCTGCGACTGCTTTTGCAAGTAATGTTTTACCTGTACCTGGTTGACCTACAAGTAGAACTCCTTTTGGTATTCTTGCTCCCATATCTGTAAATTTCTTTGGATTTTTTAAGAATTGTACTATTTCTTCTAATTCTTCTTTTTCTTCATCTACACCTGCAACATCATCAAATGTTATTTTGTTTCTGTCTGCTGGTGTCATCATTCTAGCTTTGCTTTTTCCAAATGTCATTGTTTTTCCACCGTTTTGTGAACCATTAAGTCCACCCATCATAAAGAACCAGAATATAAAGAATATTATTAAAATTCCAAATGGTGTTAATAAACTTAATATTATTGAAAATACAGATTCTGAATTTTCTTCTAATGTGAATGAACCATTTTTAATGAAGTCTTCTGTGTAATTCATAAAGCTTTCCATGTTTGGAATATTAACTTGTTTTTTTATTTTATCATCAGAAAGTGTAACTGTTGCAGAACTTCCATCTGCATCTATTACAATTGCTTCTACTTTTCCCTCATTTATTTTCGTAATTAAATCTGAATATTTTAATTTTGTATTTGTGTTTGTCATTATTGATGACAATAATACAATAAATATTACTCCTATTATTAGCCACATTGCTAATGTTTTGATTCCGTTTTTCAAAATAATTCCTCCTCTTCGCCTTTTTGATATTAAGTTTTATACCATAGAAATTTTTGTTTTTCAATAGTTTTTTTATTACTTTTTGATTACAAAATAATATAGCCTCCTAAAGTACTACGGAGGCTCATTTTTGACTTATAAAGTATATTTTGTGATTTTTTAGTAAAATTTTTATATTTTTATTAGGAGTTAAATATTTATTTCCTATATTGTTACTACACATTTTTATTACATCTTCTATATGTATTTTTTCTATTCTCTTTGTTGAACCTAAAAGCCTCGCTATAGTATATAACAAAATCCTAGATTTTATAACTTTTTCTTCCTTATTAAATTTTTTTAAATCTATAACTATTTCTTTTGTTTTTTCTTCTAATAACATTTCTTGGTATTTTTGTTCAACTAATTTTTCTAGATATTCATCTTCTTCTTTTACAAGTTCTGATAGTCTGTCCATTGTTTGAATTATGTTTGGATTAAATTCATTTTTAATGTATGGAATGATTATATTTCTTATTTTGTTTCTGGTATATACATTCTCAAAATTTGTTCTATCTATTCTTGCTTCTATATTTTTTTCTTTACAGTAATTTTCTATTTCGTATCTTTCACATTCTATTAATGGTCTTATATATTTGTTGTTTTTTATAGGTTCTATTCCTTTCAAACCAGCTATTCCGCTACCTCTTAGCATATTCATTATAATTGTTTCTACTTTATCATTTTTATTGTGTGCTATAGCTATTTTGTTTGAATTTGTTTTTTCTAAAATTTCATCAAAAAATTCATATCTTGCATTTCTTCCTGCTTCCTCTGTTCCTATTTTATTAGTATTCGCAATTTTTTGAATATCTATACTTTTTGAATAAAATTCAACACCGATTTTATTGCAAAATTTTTTTACAAATTCTAAGTCTTCTCCCGCTTCTTCTCTAATCATATGATTAACATGGGCAACTACTATATTAAAATCTAGATTGTTTGTTTTATCTACTCTTATTTCATTTAGAATATCTAACATAGAAATAGAATCTGGTCCTCCAGAAACTCCTAGAACTATTTTATCTCCGTTTTGTATTAAATTATATTTTTTTATTGTTTCTAAAACTTTTTGCTTCAATAAAATCAACTCCTAAAATCAAAAAGAGAAAAAGGGCTGACCTTTTTCCCTCATTTTTAATCATCAAATCTTTTTTCAAGATTAACAAATTTTGTATAACTTCCAAGCCATCCTAAATCTACACTGCCTGTTGAACCACTTCTGTTTTTTCCTATGATTACTTCTGCTATGTTCTTTCTTTCTGTGTCTGGATTATAGTAATCTTCTCTGTATAAGAACATTACTATATCAGCATCTTGTTCTATTGAACCAGATTCACGCAAGTCTGACATCATTGGTTTGTGGTCTGGTCTTTGTTCTACAGCTCTTGATAGCTGTGATAGTGCAATTACTGGAACGTTTAATTCTTTTGCTAAGATTTTTAAAGATCTACTAATTTCTGCTATTTCTTGTTCACGGCTACCGTTTCTTCTATTACTTCCTTGTATTAATTGCAAATAGTCTATTACTACTAATCCTATATTTTTTTCTAGTTTTAGTTTTCTACATTTTGCTCTTATTTCTGTGATTGAAATTCCTGGTGTGTCATCTATAAAAATTCCTGTTTCTGAAAGTGGCCCTATTTTACTTGCAAGTTTTGCCCAGTCTTCATCTTCTAGTTTTCCTGTTCTTACTTTGTTACTATCTACCATTGCTTCACTACATAGAATTCTGTTTACCATTTGTTCTTTTGACATTTCCAAACTGAATATTGCAACTGGTGTATTTGCATTTAATGCTGCATTTGCTGCTATATTTAAGGCAAATGCTGATTTTCCCATTGCTGGTCTTGCTGCTATTAGTATTAGTTCTGAACCGTGTAGACCTGCTGTTTTATAGTCTAAATCTGCAAATCCTGTAGGAACACCAGTTATGTGTTGTTTTCTATTATATAGTTCTTCTAATTGTGTAAAGCTATCTACTAAAATGTCTTTTATTGGTACATAACCTTTTTGATTTTTATCTTGTAATATATTAAAAATCTTTTTTTCTGCACCTTCCATAATGTCTTCAACATTTTCAGATGGGTCATAGCCTAAGTCTATTATTTCATTTGCTGTTCTTATTAGATTTCTTAAAGTAGATTTTTCTTCTACTATTTTTATGTATTTTTCAGCATTTGCTGTTGTTGGAACTTTTTCTGGTAAATCGGCTAAATATTCAAATCCACCAACTTGTTCGAATTTTCCCATAGTTTCTAATTCTGATTTTACAGTAATTAAATCTATTGGCTCTGCTCTATTATATAAATTAAGCATTGCTGAATATATTAATCTATTATCTTCTCTATAAAAGTCTTCTTCTTTTAAAACCTCTATACTACTTGAAACAGCTTCTTTGTCTGTTAACATACTTCCTATAACTGCTTGCTCTGCTTCTATATCGTGTGGTGGTATTTTCCCTAGTTCCATTGCCTTTTCCCCCTCTTATGCTTTTGATATTACATCTATTTTTAGTTTTCCAATTACTCCTTCGTATAGTTTAATTTCTATTGTAAACATTCCTAAAGTTTTTATTGTTTCTTTTAAGTCAATTTTTTTCTTATCAACTTTTATGTTATATTGTTTTTCTAGGTTTTCAGCTATTTCTTTTGAAGAAACTCCTCCAAAGATTTTTCCGTTTTCTCCTGCTTTTACTTGAACTTTCATTAATATTTTTGATAATTTATCTGCTATTTTTTGTGCTTCTTCTTTTTCTTGAGATTTTTTAAATGCATTTGAATCTTGTTTTGCTTTTAATTTACTCATATTTTCTGCATTTGCTTCTACTGCTAAATTTTTTGGAAATAAAAAATTTCTTGCATATCCATCTGATGCATTAATTACTTGGTCTTTTTTTCCTACTCCTTTAATATCTGCTTTTAGTATTACTTTCATTAAAATCACTACCCTTCATTTTATTTAGCTTTATATAGTTTACAACATTTTTTAAGTTTTTTCAACCAAAACACACTAAATTTAAAAAGGAATTGAATTTTACTCCAATTCCTTAATTTTATTCTTTAATTTTCTATTTCTGTAAAATATTCATTAATTCTTATTATTAATTCTTGTTTAGCTTCTTCCATTGTCATTCCTTCTACTTGAGCTCCTGCAAGTGTTATATGACCTCCGCCTCCAAGTTTTTCTAATATTACTTGTACATTTATATCTCCTATTGAACGTCCACTTATACAGATTTTATCTCCTGTATTTCCTAACACAAAGGATGCTGTTACATCATTTATTGTAAGTAATTCATCTGCTGCTTTTGCACAAATTAAGCTTACATCTTTAGCTTTTTCTTTATCATATATAGCAATTGCAATGCTTTCGTTTACTATTTCAGCACTTTTTACTATATCTGCTATAATGTTAAATGATTGTAAATCACTTTGAAACCATTTTTTTACTTTTATTATATCAACACCACATCTACGTAAATATGCGGCTGCTTCAAAGGTTCTTACACCTGTTTTAAATGTAAAACTTTTTGTGTCCATCATAATTCCTGCATATAAGCTTTCTGCTTCTATTTTCTTTAATTCAACATTTACATCTGTATATTGTAATAATTCTGTAACTAATTCTGCTGCTGAAGAAGCATATACTTCTTGGAATGTTAATGTAGCATCTTCTATATAATCTGCACTTCTTCTATGATGGTCTATTACAACTATTTTCTTTGCTTTTTTTACAACTTCTTCTGATTCTACATATGTGTTTTTATGAGTATCTACTATAACTAGCAAAGTATCTTCATCTATGTTTTCTTCTGCTACTTCTTTGCTTATCAAGACATCTTCATACTCTGGTTCTTCTGCTAATAAGCTTTCTTTAAAACTTTGTAGTGTTGGTGTATCACTTGTTATTATATAAGCATTTTTGTCTAAACTTTTTGCTATTCTATATACACCTATACTTGAACCCATTGCATCTATGTCTGGATTCATATGTCCCATTATCATTACTTTGCTTGATTCTTTTATAAGATTTTCTAAGGCATGTGCAACAACTCTTGCTTTTACCTTTGTTCTTTTTTCAACTTCTTGAGCTCTTCCTCCAAAGAATTTATATATATCATTTTGTCTAATAACAGCTTGGTCTCCACCTCTTCCAAGGACTATGTCCATAGCTGTTTGTGCTGATTTATATTTATCTTTGTCATTTTTTCCTTCATTAGATATTGCTATGCTTAATGTAAATTGAACTTTTTGTTTTGGGTCTATTTCTTTGATTTTATCTAATATACTAAATTTATCTTCTTTTATTTTTTCTAAGTATCTTTGCTCGAAAATGTATATATATCTGTCTCTATCTGATTTTATTAATACACCATTTGTATCATTTGTCCATTCATATATATTTTTATCTATTTCAGCAACATATTGTGCTTTTTCTTCACTTTCAAGCATTTGCATGTTTTCTTCATAATTGTCTATCATAATAATTCCAACACATGATTTTGAATCATTATATTCTTTTTGAAGTTTTATTTTTTCTGTTTCATTTATAAAATATAATATTGCCATATATTCTTTTTGGTTTTTATTATATTTTTTTGACTTAACAAATTTCCCAATCATTTTGTATGTTTTTTTATTGATATTTACTGTTTTTAATATGTTTGTATCTTTTTGTTGTTCTTTATTTCCTATTTCTGCTTTTAATTCAAACATTAAATCATTTATTAGACTATTCATATCAATATTAGCAAATTCTGATACAAATTTTGAACTTTTCCATACTACATTTCCATCTGTTTCCATTATTATAAGTGGAAATGGTGAATTTATTAAACTTGTTTTGGCTGCCGAATCAACTGTTAGTGTTAAGTCTTGTAATGTTTCTGATATTTCACTTTTTCTTTTATTATTTGCAAAATATGTGTATGCTGAAACTAATACAAATATAAATATTGATGGTATTATGAATTTTGTGTTTTGTATTGATATTGCGATTAATAGTAATAATATTATTATTAAATATATTTTTGTTCTTGATACTAAATTATCTAAGAACTTTTTATTATTATTGTTTTGCATAAAACTCTCCTTTTCTACCTATTCTATTGTACTTCTAAAAAGCGATTTTGTCAAATAATTCGGTTAAAAGCAAAAAAAATTGAGATAACTTCATACTCACATTATCTCAACTTTTATATAAATTATTCAGCTTTGTTTTCTACTGTTTCTGCTGGAGCTTCTACAGCTTCTTCTTTAACTTCAGCAACTGGTTCTTCTACTAAATCTTCTTTAATAGTAATTTCTCTATTTTCGATTCTAGCTCCAACCATTTCTTTAGTTTTAGCAGCTTTACCAACTCTGTCTCTTAAGTAGAATAATCTAGCTCTTCTAGCTTTCCCAACTCTTACTAATTCTACTTTTTCAACTAATGGTGAATGTACTAAGAATGTTTTTTCAACACCAACACCATAAGATGTTTTTCTTACTGTAAATGTTTGGTTAACTCCTCCACCTTGTACTTTGATTATAATTCCTTCGAATACTTGGATTCTTTCTTTGTTTCCTTCTTTAATTCTAACGTGAACTTTTACTGTGTTACCAACTTTTAATTCTGGTATTTTATTCTTTAGTTGTTCGTGTTCTATTGATTTAATAATATCCATTTTAGAATTTACCTCCTTCTTTATTTTGAGCGGTGCCTCTTTTTTGGGCACGTCATTTCTATTTTTCTAAAATTCTTTTATCTTTTTCAGATAATTCAATATTTTCTAAAAGGTCTGGCCTTTTTTTCTTTGTGTTTTTTAAACTTTGTTCTCTTCTCCATTTGTCAATATTTTCGTGATGACCTGAAAGTAATACTTCTGGTACTTGTTTTCCGTTAAAAACTTCTGGTCTTGTGTATTGCGGATATTCTAAAAGTCCTTCTGAAAATGATTCTTCTTTTGTTGAATCATCTTTTAAAACTCCCTCTATATATCTGCTTACACTATCGATTACTATCATTGCTGGAAGTTCTCCTCCAGTTAAAACATAATCTCCTATAGAAATTTCTTCATCAACAATCTCATCTATTACTCTTTGGTCTATTCCTTCATAATGACCACAAAGAAGTATTATATGTTTTTCCTTAGATAATTCTACTACTTTCTTTTGGTTTAATTTTTGTCCTTGTGGAGACATATATATAACTTTTGCATCTTTAGAATCTAAAGATTTATAAGCATCATATACAACATCTGGCATCATAACCATTCCTGCTCCACCACCATAAGGAGTATCATCTACTTTTTTATGTTTATTTTTTGAAAAATCTCTAATATTTATTAAATTAATATTTATTAGTCCCTTTTCTTTTGCTCTTCCAATAACGCTTTTGTTTAAAGGTTCAAACATTTCTGGAAAAAGTGTTAAAACATCAAATTGCATTTTTTTCTCCTTATATTTCTAAATTAATCCATTTAAAATATGTACAATTATTTTCTTTTCTTCTAAATTGATGTCTTTTACAACATCTGATATGGCTGGTAATAATATTTGTTTTCCAAGTTCATCTTTTACAACATATATGTCATTACTTCCTGTATTGAATATATCATCTAATTTTCCAAGAAGTTTTCCATCATCTGAGTAAACATCTAATCCTATTAAATCTACAATGTAATAAGTACCTTCTTCTAATTCAGGTTCATCTTCTCTTTTTACTTTTAAATAGTAATTTCTAAGAAGTTCTGCTTCCTCAGGAGTGTTAACTCCTTTTAATTTCATAAGTACCATACCTTTGTGGTATTTTACTTCTTCGATTTCATATTCTTTTTTAGTATTATTTTTTTCAATATATATCTTTTCTAAATCATCAAATCTGTTAATATCATCTGTAAATGGTTTTATTTTTACCATTCCTTTTATTCCAAATGTATTAACTATTTGACCTATTTCTAAAAATTCTTGCATTCTATTACTCCATATAAAAAATTATCCAATAAATTCAACTGTAACTTTCTTATGTTCTTTTCCTGCTATAGATTTTACAAGTGTTCTTATAGATTTAGCAAGTCTACCTTGTCTTCCTATTACTTTTCCCATATCTTCTTCAGCAACTTTTACTTCAAATACTACTGATTTTTCTCCATCCAATTCATTTATTTGAACTGCATCTTTATTATCAACTAGACTTAGTATAATTGTTTCTAAAATTTCTTTCATAGTTAGATTTCCTTCCTATTTTTTATTAATCAAAATATTTAAAGTGTTACTTTCTTTAAATTATTTAGTAGCTTTTTCTATTAAAGCTTTTACTGTATCTGTTGGTTTTGCACCATTTTTAATCCATTGTGCAACTTTTTCTTGATCTAATACTACTGTTGATGGTTCTGTCATTGGATCATATGTTCCTATTTTTTCTATTATTTTACCATCTCTTGGGCATTTAGAATCTGCAACAACGATGTGATAGAAAGGAGCTTTTTTCTTTCCTTCTCTTTGTAATCTGATTTTTACCATTATAATTCACCTCCTAAAACTTCAACCACGGGGACGTTCTTTTTTTTGGTTGAAAACTTTATTTATTTTATCAATTCAACCAAAATTAAGAACGTCCCCATTGGTTTTTTGGTTGAATTTAAATTTTATAACTATATTTTAAAATTTTTCAATGTGTTTTCATCTATTCCATTCATTAATCTTTTCATTCCACCTTTGTTTTGTTTCATTTGTTTCATCATTTTTTGTGTCATTTCATATGATTTAATGAATTTGTTTATGTCTTGTACTGTTGTTCCACTACCTTTTGCAATTCTTATTCTTCTACTTGCATTTAGTAGTTTTGTGTTTCTTTTTTCTTTTTTTGTCATTGAACATATAATTGCTTCTATTTTTGCAAATTCTTTGTCATCTACTTTGATGTCTTTGAATTGATTCATTCCTGGAATTAGTTTTAGTATTGATGAAAATGATCCCATTTTCTTTACTTGTCTTATTTGAGCTAAATAGTCATCTAAGTCAAGTTCATTTTTTCTCATTTTCTTTTCTAGTTTTTCTGCCTCTTCCATATCAAAAGCTTCTTCTGCTTTTTCTATTACGGCTAACATATCTCCCATTCCAAGAATTCTTGATGCCATTCTGTCTGGATGAAAAACTTCGATATCACTTAATTTTTCTCCTGTTGCTGCAAATTTTATAGGCTTTCCTGTAACTTTTTTAACAGATAATGCTGCACCACCACGTGTGTCACCATCTAATTTGGTTAAAACTATACCATCAATTCCTACTTTTTCATTAAAAGTTTGAGCAACATTTACAGCTTCTTGACCAGTCATAGAATCTACAACTAATAGTATTTCATGTGGTCTTACACTTTTCTTAACATTTTGTAATTCTTCCATTAATTGTTCATCAATTTGTAGACGTCCAGCTGTATCTAAAATTATTACATCATTTAATTTTGACATTGCAACATTCATTGCTTGTTTTGCAATATGTACAACATCTTTTGATTGTTCATTTGCATATACTGGTATATTTAATTGTGCTCCGACAACTTGTAATTGTTTAATAGCTGCTGGTCTATATACATCGCAAGCTACTAATAATGGCTTTTTACCTTGTTTTCTAAATAGATTTGCAAGTTTTCCAGCTGTTGTTGTTTTACCAGAACCTTGAAGTCCAACTAGCATTATTATTGTTGGTGGATTTGAAGAAAAATTGACTTTACTTTCTGTTCCTCCTAATAATTCAACTAATTCATCTTTTACTATTTTTATTACTTGTTGCCCTGGTGTTAATGATTTTAAAACGTCTTGTCCTAAAGCTTTTTCTTGAATATTTGATATGAATTCTTTTACTATTTTATAGTTAACATCTGCTTCTAGTAATGCAAGCTTTACTTCTCTAAGCATTTCTTTTAGGTCTGAGTCTGTTATTCTTGCTTTACCTCTAAGTTTTTTTGTTATTTCTTGTAATCTAGAAGATAACCCTTCAAAAGCCATGTACTTACCTCCCTTAAACTAAACAGTTTAATTCTTTTTTTATTGTTTCCAAGATAGTTTCTACTTGTTTATCAGATGAATTCTTTTGAATTTTTGTTAATTCTGATAAAACTTGTTCAATTTTCTTTTCTTGATTCAACGTCCTTTTCATAAATAACAACTTTTCCTCGTATTCGAAAAGCTTTTTCTCTCCCTTCTTTATTATGTCTCTAACAGCTTGCCTAGTGATTTCGTTGTTTTCAGCTATTTCTGATAGTGACAAGTCGTTATTATAGTAGTCATTTAAGAATTCAAGTTGTTTTGGAGTTAATAACTTTCCATATAAATCACACAATATACTTATTTTTACTTTTTTATCCATAAATACTACCTTCTTTTTTGTAATGCTAATATACTTTACACTATTTTTTTGCATTTGTCAAGGGTTTTGGCTGGATTTAATATATTTTAATAAAATTTTCCACTTTTTTATAACAATACAAAAGGAACTTCTAGCTTTAACTAGAAGTCCCTCTCGTTTAGATGTTATTTTTATAACGCTTCTTTGATTGCTGATTTCAGCTCGTTCTGAGCACGTTCAGCCTCTGCTCTGGTTGCTTCTTTCCATTCTTCCTTTGAGTATTTTTCACTCCACTGCTTGCTCTTATAAGCAAACATCAAACCTCTAGAAGAATTAACACCAGCTCCTCCACCTTCGCAATCAAAATTAACAACAATATCACTTGCTGTAGCACCCTGTGCTCCATAACCTGGTACTAAGAAAAAGGTATCTGGCAACATCTTTCTAAGTTCCTCTGCTTCAGCTGGATGTGTTGCTCCAACAACTGCACCTACAAGACTATATCTTTCTCCTTTAGTTCCTTTGCCCCATTCATCAACAAGTTTTGCAACTTTATGATAAACTTTCTGACCATCAGCCGTTTCAAGATTCTGTATTTCATCAGATGATGGATTCGAAGTTTTCAGCAAGACAAAAACTCCTTTATCATTTTCCCTAGCCATCTCAATAAATGGCTTTACACCATCTGTTCCAAAATACGGATTGATTGTAATTGCATCAATTGGCGAATCAGCTGTTAAAAATGCTTCTGCATACTGCTTGGAAGTATTTCCAATATCCGCTCTCTTTACATCAGCAATAACAAATAAGCCTTCCTTCTTTGCTTTTCTAGCACACTTCCAGAACACATCCAGATAGTTACATGATTCAAAAAATGCTATATTGATTTTTATTGCTGCTACTTTATCTTTAACAGCATCAATATACTCAAAGCAAAAATCCTCCATAGTAAGTTTACTCGACAATTCTGCAATTTTCAGCCTATCAGGATCTAATCCAGCCAAAAGTGGTCCTTTCTCTTTGATTGCTTCATTTAAGCGCTCCATAACATTTTTCATCTTGATGTCCTTTCTCCCAATTGGGAATAATACATATTGTTAACGTGTTACCTGAGTAGTTTAACATAATATTTTTTCATTGTCAAGAACTATAGTTTACATCTCATTTTTCTAACTTTCTCTTTTGCACCATATATGTTATCTTTGCAACAAAACTACTAGGCACAAAATGACTAAAAAATATTCCTACTTTTACATCTAGTCCTGGAATAATATAGAATTTACCTTTTAATAATTTATCTATAGCAAATTTGGCAACATTATAGCTATTTGCTTCTCTCATATGAAATTTTACATTTGCTACATTATTGAAATTAGTATTTACTGGTCCTGGACATAAAATACTAATTTGAACTTTTGATTTTTCTTTTCTTAATTCTTCTCTTATTGATTCAGAAAGTCTTACTACATATGCTTTTGTTGAATAATATGTTGCCATTAATGGCCCCGGCATAAATCCAGCAATTGATGCTACATTCAAAATTTTTCCACTATTTTTAGCTTTCATATCTACTAAATATAATTTTGTTAAAATATGATATGCTATTATGTTTGTTTTTATCATTGACAATTCTTTGTTTAATTCTGTATGTGTGAAGTTTCCACAATCTCCAAATCCTGCATTGTTAATTAAGATATCCACATCTTTTACATTTTTGTGTAAATCTATACAGTTTTCTTCTTGTGATAAATCCATTGATATTGTCTCAATTTTTATATTGTTGTTTTCTTTTAATTCTTTTTCTAATTCTTTTAGTTTTTGCTCATCTCTTGCTACCAATACTAAATCGTAGTTCTTTTTTGCTAGTATTCTAGCCATATCTCTTCCTATTCCAGAAGATGCTCCTGTTATTAATGCTTTCATTTGTGTTCCTCCTCTTTTTTATTATTTTATCATAAAATTTAAAAATTATTGACTTTTGCCCTTTTTATGTATATAATAATTATAATAAGATAAGCGGCCACAAAGTGTGGCATGCCGTTAATTAAGAATTATTAATAAAATGCATCTCTAACGTCCAGACAGAGATGTGTTTTTTTTGCTATCTAATTTCCTCATTGTAACATGTAATGCTACAAATAGAGCAATAGCGATAACAGTTACTATTGCAAGTTGAATAAATAGTATGTATATAAATAGTAAATATACTTGTTCCAATAACATATGCACCGCCTCCTTTCATTAGGAAACGACACTTCACACTCTGTTTTGCTTATCTCATCAAAAGTATACTAAACTTTTACTTATAAATCAAGTATATATATTAATTTTTTCCTTTTTGGTAAACTTTAAAGTAAATATATTCTATATTGTTGATAATATTATTTAAAAATGTTATAATAAATTACATTTAAAAGAATGGGGGTAATATAATGAATGATTCAATAGAAGAACAACCTATTGAGGTGAAAGCATTAGAAAATTTTTTACTATATATAAAATTTAAAAATAATGAAGAAAAAATATATGATATGAAAGAAATGTTAAAATTTGATTATTATAAAAATTTAAGAAATAAAGAAAACTTTAAAAAGGTAAAAGTTTTTGGAATAACTTTAAAATGGAGCACCGGAGAAGATATTGCTCCAGAAAAAATATATTTTAATAGTATTCCTCTAGCTAGTTTTAATTATGAAATAAAAGAAATGAATTAATAAAAAGCATCAAATTCTTATAAAATTTGATGCTTTTTCTATTTCTTACTAAATTTATTTAACACAATACCAACTTTATGAACAATTTCTGTTGATTTTTTATTAGCAATATCTTTTCCAAAAGCCTTTCCACTAACAGTAAAAGCTGATACTAATGCACTTAATATAAATTGCATATTAAAAGGTAAATTTAATTCATTTCCTATTTTTATTGCTATCATTGCACTGATAGAACCACTCAATACTCCACATATATCTCCTATAACGTCTGCACAAATATTAGCAACTTTAGGAGCATTTTTTATTAACTTTATAGAATCTTTTGAACCCACTACTTTTTTTGTTGCTTTTGCGTGGAATTCTTCTTCATTTGCAACTGTAACAGCCACACCTATAATATCAAAAAATATTCCTATTAAAACTACCAAAACTAATATTAATATTGCTGGTAATAAACTTAAATTTGACACTCCATTTGTTGATATATATGCAAATATCATTGATAAAATAAATGTCATTATAAATGATTGTATTATCCATTTTGTATTCGAGTGTTCTTTTTTGTTTTCTTGATTTTTTTTCATTTTTTCCTCTTCCTTTATAAAATTAAGACAAGCTTTTATGCTTGCCTTTAACTTAAATTTTTATTTCTTAATTAAAGTTTTAGATGGTAAAAATCTAAGTAAATTTTACGGTTTAGGTCTGGTTGAATTTCTCTATTTCCCGCTTAACATTACTGTTATAGCCGTTTCCGTTTAAGGGAAATAACTAATTTTTAGTCACCAGATCGCCACTTAAATCCGTACCTTAATCCCTAGATTTTCAAGCTTTTGGCAAAGCAAACATTCTAGAAGTTTTCCTTAACATACTTTTACAAGTTTACTAGTCTTTTTTGCAAGTGAAATTTCATAAGTTAAAGCAAAAAACATTTGGCCAAAATAATTTTTACTCCGTATAAACTAATCCCAATACACTCACTCGAGACAGGCTACACTATGTATTTTGTGTCTTGGCACTCAACATAGGTTTAACTTAAATCTATTTAAGCCTCCGCGAAATTAGGGAATCACATATATGCCATTATATATTACCCTAACCTCTTTACTCCCTGAATACACACAAAACTGGCATTTCGCGCACAAACAAGAAACTTCAACGATGTGCCCTTTAGTGGATTTTTAGCCCCACCCTCATAAACTTAAGTACGACTAGAATAATGCACCATCAATTAATATTATACAAGATTTTTTGAAATATTCCAATTGCTTTTTTGGTTTCTTTTTGTTTGTTTTAGATTTTAGTATCTAAAATATATTATTTTTCTCTTGTTTTCTGATTATTTCTGATTTAATCTCTGTTTTAATCAATTTTGCTTATATATTCTATAATTTCATTTACACATTTATCTACATTTATATTTTCAAAACGCTTTGTTATTTGGCTTTCACGTATTTTTTCTTCTGAAAAATCGACACTATCCGCTAAAAATCTTCTACACATTTCTTCATATTTAGGCTTTTCTTGTTGCCTTTCTCTTTTTAATGCTCTTTCTAATCTTATTCCATCATCCACTTCTATATATATTGGGATTACATTAATTTCATCATCATTTTCAAAGTAGTTTTTTACAGCATTATAAGATTCTAGAGTTCCTTCCATCAATAAGTCATTTTGTTTTTCAAATTGTGAATCTTTTATTGTAGCATATGTCCATGGTCCATATACTGTATTGTATGTTCTGTATTCTATAATCTTTGACTTTTCTTCTTTTAAATTATATTCCATTTCTTCATTGCTTAGAAAATTATAGTCTATACCATCTTTTTCTCCTGTTCTAATTGGTCTTGTTGTATACAACACATATGGCTCTATATTAATTTTTTCTTTTATTTTTTTATATATTGTGTCTTTTCCGACTGAACTTTTTCCTATTAAATATACTATTTTCATTTTTTATTCCTTATCTTTTTTATTTTCTTCTTTTTCTTCGTTTTCGTCATTTATTATTTTATTTATTGAGTTCATTATATCATCCATGTTTTCATCGAAATCATCTTTTACTAAGTTAAACATTTTTTTATTCCTCCTGGATTGTATTATATCATTTTGGATTTTAGATTTCAATTAAATTCATTTATTTTTATTATATAAAAATACCTGCCTAATAATTTATATTAAGCACGTATTCTAATTTGATTTTTTTATTTTTCTTTTTTTGTATTTTGGTGCAATTATATGTATGTTAATGTAATTATTGCCACTCCTACTAAAATTAATAAAATTATTATCGTTACAACTAGTACAACCAATGTAATTTCCTTATTTTTCACATTCTCCTCCAATATTTATTGTAATTACTTCATACCTTCATACATTTCAATCATATTTATCGCATTAATGTTCAGAATTAGCATAATCTTTTAACAATTCATATGCTTTTATAACAATTTTATTTGAGGAATTAATAGAATTATAATTAATTACTCCATTTGTTTTGTATTCTATTCCATTGACTGTTATTGTTGCATTTGTAGTATTAGCCCATTGACCAGCTATATAAGTATAATAAAGTTTTCCTCCATCACTCATAGTTATCGTTCTATAACTAGCACTTTTTCCCCATGTAATTGCATCTTGATTAGAAGGATTTCCTTCTATAGTTGTTGCATTTGCTGACAAGGAAAAACATATCCATGAAGCATATGTTGAGTTTTCAGGATATCCAAAACTATAAACAGCAGGAAGTGATGATTTTCTAAATCCATTTCTACTTTGATGTCCTGTAACATACACATTATCATTTTCAGTTTGTGACCAAACCAAACCATTATTTTGTGCAACTATCTCAGGAAGTTCTGTTTTAGCTTTTATTTCACTTGATTTTTTTATTTTTCCATTTTCATCCATAGCAATTATCTCAATCTTATATTCTGTATTAACTTTTAAACCTTGTATATTTGCAATTTTATTTTTTGTAAATTCTTTTACTTTTCCATCAGCTAAATAAGCATAACCTACAATATTCACACTATTTTCATCTATATTTTCTGGCACTTTAATTTGAATATTTGATATACCTGTTTCATCAATTATTGGTTCAAAATCTTTTATATCTGTTGAATTATTTCTATCTGTTGTTTCAATAATTCTATCGTCAAAGTTAGTTATATTACCCAATTTATTTATATATTCCATTTCTTTATTCTCAGCATTTGTATATTCTTGTTTTGCAATTTTTATTTTATCAAGTATTCCATTATTTCCGTGTCAACACGTTTATAGATATAGTTGCTAACATTAATAAAATAATAATTGTTATAACTAATGCAACTAATGTAATCCCCTTTGCTTCTTTTTTCATTTGTATTTCCTCCAATTTTTATATAATTTTTTCCATTTTCTCAAATTATATTCAAATATATAATTATTAGTACACTATAATTTTACGGAAAAAATAGAAATAAGTCAATATGTTATACGAAAATATTTCTTTTGTTATTGTTTGTCTTGAATAATTAACATTGATTTATTAGTAAATATTGTATAAAATATAAAAAAAAGTAAAAGCTAAAACCAAAGATGAGGTGGTATAAATGAAAAATTTAGAAAATCAAATTTCTAATCTTTTAAAAGAAATAGAAATAATGATTAAAAATGACGACAAAAACAATATTGAAACTAAAAGAAAAGAACTTGATTTATTGATAAAAGAATATCTGAAAGATTTCAAATAGAATTTAAATAGTATATAGTACAAATATAATTCATTTATACAATTTAAAAATTTTGATAATATAAACAAAAAAGTTAGGTGGTATAAATGAGAAAAGCAAGTTTAATAAAAATTGGTAAAAATATACAAAAAATTAGAAAAAGCAATGGCTATACTCAAGAAAAACTAGCAGAAGAAATTGAAGTTTCTGTTAGATACATAAGCGATATAGAACAAGATAAGTCTAAACCATCTTATGAAGTTTTAATAAAAATTTGCAATATTTTTAAAATTGGTTTAGACCAAATCTTCTGTAATTATATAAATACCAAAGAAAATAAAAGTATGGAATATTCTTTAGCCGGGTTTGATAAACTTTCAAAAAGAGATAAAGAAACTATTGAAAATTTAATAGTATTTTTCAATAAAAGCAAAATTTAATTATCTTTTTATAAAAAACTTTTCAATATTAAATAAAAATGTTTAATATTGAAAAGTTTTTCTTTATGTATACTACAAAATCCACAAAATAAATTGAAAAAATGCTAAAAATATAATATAATAAAATCATAATCAAGGAGGCAAAAATGAAAAAATTTGAAAAATATGCAGCAAATGAAAATAACCCAAATTGGGACAAAATAATATCAAGACAATCCCCACTGTACAATAGAAATAATTTTATGAGAAGTGAATTTGAAAGAGATTATACAAGAATAATACATAGCACAGCATATAGAAGATTAAAACACAAGACACAAGTATTCTTTTCACCTGAAAATGACCATATTTGCACAAGAATAGAACATGTAACACATGTAGAATCTATAAGCTACACAATTGCTAAAAATTTAGGTTTAAATACAGAATTAACAAAAGCCATAGCAGTAGCACATGATGTAGGTCATAGCCCTTTTGGTCATGAAGGAGAAAAAATATTGTCTGAGATTTCTAATAAAGATTTAGGAATAAGTTTTTGGCATGAAAAAAATGGGCTAGAACTTGTTGATAATATAGAATTACTAGAAGATACAGAAAGATTTAAACAAAATCTAGATTTAACATATGCAGTAAGAGATGGTATCATTTCTCATTGTGGCGAAATTGATGAAAATTGTTTAAAACCAAGAGAAGAATTCATTGATTTAAATGATTACAAATTTCCTAATCAATATGCACCATATACTTGGGAAGGTTGTGTTGTAAAAATCTCTGATAAAATTTCTTATCTTTGCCGTGATATAGAAGATGCCATAACTTTAAAAATATTTAAAGATATTCCTGGTGAAGAAGATATTATTAATAATACTAACTTAATTAATAATTTAATATATGATTTATGTGAAAATTCTTCACCAGAAAAAGGTTTATGTTTATCAGAAAATGCTTTGAATTTAATGAATAGAATAAAAGCTTTTAATTATAAATATATCTATGCTTCTGATAGAATAAAGCCTTCAACAAGATACTTTAGAGTGGTAATAAATGAAATTTATAATCTTTTAAAATCTATGTATGATGGTCAAAATACTTTAAATAAATTGAATGATGTTTCTGACATCTACCCAAATTTATGCAAAGGTTTTATAAATTTCATTAATGATTATTATGATTTTGATAATAGAGAAAATTTAAGATTAAAAAATAAAGTTTTATTTTCAATCGACAATGAAAAAGATTTTTATAAAGCAATTATTTATTATATTTCTGGTATGACAGATAATTTTGCTATTGAAATATACAATGAAATTATACATTTTTAGGAGGTAATATATGGACAAAATAGCTATTATTTCAGACGTTCATGGTAACATTACTGCATTAAATGCTGTTTTAAATGATATAAAAAATCGAAATATAAATAAAATTATATGTCTAGGTGATAGCATATTAAAATGTACTCATCCAGATTTAGTAATTGATAAACTAAGAGAAGTTTGTGATGTTGTTCTTATGGGTAATTGTGATTATGCAATTTGTAGACCAGAAGCAAAAGAAAAAAATTTCTGGACAAGAAATATAATTGGTGAAGAAAGAGCAAATTACATTATGAGTCTTCCAAAATCTTATGAATTTCATATGAGTGGTCACTTAATTAGATTATTTCATGCTTCACCATACTCATTGGATGAAATCTATAATCCAATGTTTTCAAATAAAAATACTAGAAATAGTAATTCAGAAATAACAAATCCAGACAGATTATTTGAAAACACTGAATTTTTAGAAAAAACACAAGATGATCCTACTCCCGATATTGTTGGTTTTGGACATATCCATACACCTTTTATAGTAAGACATAAAAACAAAACTATATTTAATACTGGCAGTGTAGGAATCCCCGTAGAAATGATGAACTTTGATGAAAATGATACAAGCAACAAATTTTCTACACTTGCATCTTATATAATATTAGAAGGATTTTTAGATAACACCAATTTAGACTCTATTTCTTTTCAATTATTACGTATTCCTTATGATATAGAAAAAGAGATTACAGATTTGGAAAATTCAACTATGCATGGAAAAGAAAATATAATTAAAAGTTTATTATCTGCTATTCCAAATGCTTATAACAAATAATATTTTGGAAAGGACAATATTATGGAAGATAAACTGAATAAAGCAAAAGAGATTTTAAAAAAATATAATCAAGAACATTTATTACAATTTTACGATGAACTTTCAGAAGAACAAAAAAATATTTTAATAAATCAAATTTTAAATATGAACTTTGAACAAATTTTAAATTTATATAATAACTCAGTTCATCCAAAAGTGCAACCAAAAATTGATATTTCTCCTTTACAACATATAGAAAAGGATTTACTATCAAATGAAGAAATAAATTATTATATATCTTTAGGAGAAGCTATCATTAAAAGTAATTCATTTGCTGTTGTAACAATGGCTGGTGGTCAAGGAACTAGATTAGGTTATAAAGGTCCAAAAGGTACTTATATGTTAGACCTTTCCCCTGTTAAAAAATCACTTTTTCAAATAATGGCTGAAGATATAAAAAGAAATAATAAAAAATATAATACTATTATTCCTTGGTACATAATGACAAGTGAAGACAATGATTTTCAAACAAAAAAATTTTTTGAAATAAATGATTATTTTGAATATCCTAAAGAAATGATTAAATTTTTCAAACAAGATAAATTACCTTTAATAGATGTAACTGGAAAATTAATCTTACAAGAGCCTTATTTAATAAAAGAAGCTTCAAATGGAAATGGAAATGTCTTTAAAGCTTTGAAAGAAAATAATTTAATACAAGATTTAGAAGCCAAAAATATTAAATGGATTTCTTTTGGTGGTATTGATAATGTTTTATTAAAGAACTTTGATCCTTTGTTTTTAGGATTAACAATTGGAAAAAATTTAGAAATTGGTTCAAAATCGATATTTAAAAAAGAACCTTTAGAGAAAACAGCAGTTTATTGTAAAAAGAACGGAAAACCTGCTATCTTAGACTATGATGACATCAATTTAGAATTATCTGAAAGCAAATTAACAAATACTAATACTTATTTATATCGTGAAGCAAATATGTTGTCACATATAATGAGTATTGATGCTGTAAAAAAAGTTAGTACAATAGACTTAATATATCACAGAGCATATAAAAAGAATTCCTTCGTAAATTTTGAAGGTGTTAAACAAGTTCCAGATAAACCAAATACTTTTAAATTTGAAAACTTTATATTTGATGCTTTTGCATATTTTGATGATATGTTACTTTTAAGAGTAGATGAAAATGAAGAATTTGCACCAATTAAAGATTTTACTGGTATATATAATCCAGATACTGCTATTGAAAAATATAACAATTACTATAAAAAAAATAATTTCTAATCACTACATTTTAAGTGTTTAGAAATTATTTTTTCTTCTTAATCTATCTATTATTTATTATTTTAATTTTATTCTTCACTAATTTTATTCCATTCTTTTCCATCAACAATTCTAGCTACCATCATTGAAGAAGCATCATCTCCAATAACATTTAAAACTGTTGCTGGCATATCTATTATTGTTGCTATTATTGTCAAAATTGGCAACACTGCAACTGGATAACCCATCATTGTTATAATAAGCATTTCTGATATTGTTCCACCACCTATTGGAACTGCTGTAATTAACAAGTTTGCAAGTAATGCTATTCCTAAAACCCAGAAAATATCTCCGGCCGTTGCTAAACTTGTTCCAAATAATCCTACTAAAAACATTATTTTAAATACAGAACCTATTATAGATCCATCTTTGTGGAAGCTTGTTCCTAAAGGTATGGTTGTTTCTGCAATATCATCTGAAACTCCCATTTTCTTTGTTGATTCTATATTTATTGGAATACATGCTGCACTTGAACATGTTCCCATAGCAGTTACTGTTGCTGGTATAACATGTTTCCAAAATGCTTTAAATCCTTTCTTTCCTCCTGCTATAAAAGCATATACACTATACATTATAAAATAATATAATATTGCAATTACTAAATATACTAAAAATGTTTTTAAATATCCTACTGCTATTGATGTACCAAATGTTCCGATAAATGATGCCATATAACATCCTAGTCCTATTGGAGCATAATACATTATAATTTTTACTATATTTTCCATAACACTATTTGCTGATTCTAGTACCTTTCTAAATGGCTCTCCCTTTTCTCCTGACATATTTATTGCTATTCCTACTATTATCGAAAATACTAAAAGTGCAATTATATTATCTTTTGAAAATAATTTTGAAAAATCATTTACAGTAAGTAATTTTACTGTTCTGTCTGCAATAGTCATATCATCTTCACTATTTGTTTCTTCTGTTGTAGTTACTTCTTCTAAAGATGCTTTTATTTTTTCTCCATCTTCAGTATTTACAAGTTTTATAAAATATGTACTTGCAAATCCAATTAATACAGCAATTACTGATGTTATTACAAATACTAGTAATATTGAGCCAATTATTTTTCCTATTCTTTTTGGCTGTTTCATTTTTGATATTGCTGTTGTTATGTTTAAAAAGATTAGCGGAATTATTATAACTAATAATAGATTTAAGAATAAATCACCCAGTGGGCTTAGTATAGTTGCTTTTTCTTTGAAAATGATTCCAATGATACTACCAACAATTATAGCAACTAAAAGAATAATTGTTGATTTGTAATTTGATAAAAATTTTTTCATAATACTACCTCTTCCTATTTGCTTTTTTATTTGCAAATTTTTGATGGTAACTCGAAATATAATTATATTTTGAGGATTTTTTCTATTATACAATAAAAATATTCTAAATATCAACTATTTAGAATATTTTTTATACATTTTTTCCTTCAATTATAAAAATGTATAGCTTTTTGTTTTTTCTATACCTTTTTACACTATTTTTTCATTTTTCTCAATTCTTTAAAGAATTGCTTTAATAAATTTTCACAATCTTCTTGTAAAATTCCCTTTTCATATTCTACTTTATGATTAAATGTATAATCCTCTAATAAGTTAAATACTGAACCTACAGCCCCAGTTTTTTCATCACTTGCTCCGATATAAACTTTTTTAATTCTAGAATTAATCAAAGCTCCTGCACACATTGAACATGGTTCTAAAGTTACATACATCTCACAACCAATTAATCTCCAAGATTTTAGTTTCTTACTAGCTTTTTGAATTGCTAATATTTCTGCATGGTTTGTTGTATCTAATTTTCTTTCTTTTAAATTATGAGCTCTCGCTATAACTTGTCCATCTTTTACTATTACTGCACCAACTGGTACTTCTAATTTATCGTATGCCTTTTTTGCTTCTTTTAAAGCTTCTTTCATAAATTTTTCTTCCATTTATATTCTCCGTATATGATTTTTTATAATTATATCAAATTATTTATTTTTTACAATGTTTAAGACTATAATTTTTTAAATATTCCATTTGTATAATGTCTTCTAAATATTTTTCTTCATTTGTTTTTGTTTTTTGGGATGCTTTTAATAATAAATATGAAAATAAAATTAAAATGATACTAATAATTATTGAAATAATTGTTGCCATAAACACCTCTCTTTCTTTTTAATATTATATTCTTTTGAAATAAAAAAAATTACACCAATATTTACATAAAATTATAACATTTTAAATTTTTTATGTCTTGAAAAAATTGTCGAAAAAATCAAAAAAAAATTAAAGGCTAAAATCTAATATAAATTTAGCCTTTAATTTCTTATTATTCTTCTACATCAGCAACTTCTTCAAGTTTCTTTTCTGTATCAATATGAGTATTTAAATATCTCTTCATACCAGTACCAGCTGGAATTAACTTACCAATGATAACATTTTCTTTTAATCCAACTAAGTCATCTGTCTTACCTTTAATTGCAGCTTCTGTAAGAACTCTTGTTGTTTCTTGGAATGATGCTGCAGATAAGAAGCTTTCTGTAGCAAGTGAAGCTTTTGTAATACCAAGTAATACTCTTCTTCCTGTAGCAGGACGTTTTCCTTCTGCTATTGCTTCATTGTTTTTATCTTCAAATTCATACATATCTATTAAAGAACCTGGGAACATATCTGTATCTCCATTATCTTCAACTCTAACTTTCTTAAGCATTTGTCTACCAATAACTTCAACGTGTTTGTCATTGATATCAACACCTTGGTTTCTATATACTTTTTGAACTTCTGATGTTAAGTATTCGTAAACACCTTCTGGTCCTTTTAATTCTAAAATTTCTCCTGGATTAATTGAACCTTCTATTAATGGGTCTGCAACTTCTACCATGTCTCCATCTTTTACTTTCATTTTTGAACCAAATGGTATTGTATATGTTCTTGAATCATCTTTAGATGTAACTATAACTTCTTTCTTTTTCTTTGTTTCTTTTATTTTTACTTTACCAGCAATTTCAGAAATTATTGCAACACCCTTAGGTTTTCTAGCTTCGAATAATTCTTCAACCCTTGGAAGACCTTGAGTTATATCAGCTACACCGGCAACACCACCAGAGTGAATTGTTCTCATTGTAAGCTGTGTACCAGGTTCACCAATTGATTGAGCTGCTATAATACCAACAGATTCACCAATTGATACTAAGTTTCTTCTTGCTAATCCCATACCATAACATTTTTGACATACACCATGTTTTGAACGGCAAGCTAAAACTGAACGTACTTCTAGTTTTTCGATTCCTGCTGCTACTATTTTTTCTGCTATGTCTTCTGTTATCATTGTGTCTGTATCAACAATAAGTTCTTTTGTATTTGGATCATATACATCGTTTACAACATATCTTCCGATAAGTCTTTCTTGCATTTTTTCAATTACTTGATTTCCATCTTTGATATCATATACTATTAAACCTTCATGTGTTCCACAATCATGTTCTCTTACTATAATATCTTGTGATACGTCAACTAATCTTCTTGTTAAGTAACCTGAATCGGCAGTTCTTAAAGCTGTATCTGAAAGTCCTTTACGTGCACCATGGGCAGAAATGAAGTATTCTAGGGCATCTAGACCTTCTGCAAATGATGATTTGATAGGAATTTCAACTGCTTTACCTGTTGTACTTGCCATAAGTCCACGGATACCAGCAATTTGTCTTAATTGGTTCATATTACCTCTGGCTCCAGATTTAACCATCATATAGATTGGGTTTAAGTCATCAAAGTTTTCTTCCATTGCTTGACTGATTTTCTTTGTTGCTTCTTCCCAAACTTTAATTACTGAGTTATATCTTTCATCGTTTGTAATTAAACCTCTTGCATATTGTTTTCTAATTGTTTCTATTTTCTTGTCTGCTTCTGCAAGTAATTCTTTTTTAGCTGCGGGTACTTTTACATCACTCATTGAGAATGTGATACCAGCAACTGTAGAATATTTAAATCCTAATGCTTTAACATAGTCTATTACTCTTGCAGATTCTTCTAATCCATGAGTTCTTATAACTCTTTCGATAATTGTTCCCATTGATTTTTTCATAACTGGGAAGTCTATTTCGTATTGGAATGGATCTTCTTTTCTATCTATAAATCCTAAGTCTTGAGGAATTCCTTTATTAAATATGATTTTTCCTACACTTGTTTCGATTTTTTTAGATTTCATTTCTCCGTCTATTTCTTTTGTTATTCTTACGAATATTTTAGCATGGATATCTACATCTTTATTTTCGAAAGCCATTATTGCTTCATCTGGATCTTTGAAGTATTTTCCTTCTCCTTTTTGTCCATCTAGAGTCATTGTTAAGTAATAACTTCCTAAAATCATATCTAGTCTAGGTACTGCAACTGGTTTACCATCTTGTGGTTTTAATAAGTTGTTTGTTGCAAGCATTAAGTATCTTGCTTCTGCTTGTGCTTCTGGTGATAATGGTAAATGCACTGCCATTTGGTCACCGTCGAAGTCAGCATTAAATGCTTCACAAACTAATGGGTGAAGTTTGATTGCTCTACCTTCAACTAATATTGGTTCAAATGCTTGGATACCTAATCTGTGTAGTGTTGGAGCACGGTTTAACATTACAGGATGATCTTTTATAACATCTTCTAATATTTCCCATACTTCTGGTCTTAATCTTTCTACCATTCTCTTAGCATTTTTTATGTTTTGTGCTATTCCTCTTTTTACTAATTCTTTCATTACAAATGGTTTGAATAATTCAACTGCCATTTCTTTTGGAAGTCCACATTGATAGATATTTAATTCTGGTCCTACAACAATAACTGAACGTCCAGAATAGTCAACCCTCTTTCCTAATAAGTTTTGACGGAATCTACCTTGTTTTCCTTTTAACATATCTGATAATGATTTTAATGGTCTATTACCAGCTCCTGTTACTGGTCTTCCTCTTCTGCTATTGTCTATTAAGGCATCTACTGATTCTTGTAACATACGTTTTTCGTTTCTTACAATTATTTCTGGTGCACCTAATTCTAATAATCTTTTTAATCTGTTATTTCTGTTTATAACTCTTCTATATAAGTCATTTAAGTCAGATGTTGCAAATCTACCACCATCTAATTGTACCATTGGTCTTAATTCTGGTGGAATTACTGGTACTACTGACATTATCATCCATTCAGG
>OGYP01000096.1_pt1 | contig 38850 bp, 25 predicted proteins | sample 1576571 | NCBI WGS metagenome assembly OGYP01 (sample SAMEA3541559, study PRJEB24748) | human gut metagenome | biome: human gut; feature: human-associated habitat; material: faeces | place: China | collected 2012
GGTGCAGCCGGTTCCTTTGGCGGTCTGTTCACACTGATTGCAGAACATAATCATACTCCTTAGGAAAGAGATTAAGGGATCCCACCCCTGAAATGCTTTTTCTGTGAGAGAAGTTATACCTGCATGGCTGGCGCGGGCATGTGATCAATGTCAAGCAGGCGTCATTTTTTCCCACATGTTCCTCCGGCGGGATTTGCCCCTTGTATTTCATTTTGACGGATGAAAAAAGCGGAAAATGCCAGGATGATAATATTTTGATTCCGGAGCCCTCCCCCTGGGAGAGACACATTCTGCTGAAATGAAGCACGCGGCTCCTCCCGGCCGGGCCGCGCGGGTACGAATGGTTCAGCGTTTCTTCCCCACACGCACACTGGGACTTCCCAGAAGGCGCTTTCCGGGCGTGAGTCTCTTTCGCCCGTGCCTCCCGCTGGCCACAGCCCGGATTTCATGAGCGTCTTTACAATCACGGGCAGAGGAAACGATGGCATTCTTCTCCGGGGCAGCCACGCTCTGCTGCCCTTTCCAGAGAACGGAAAGGAAAAGGACATCATGAACCTGAGGCTTCTGGATGAAGGCGCAGCCACGGAAGAAGATACATGCATCAGTAGAGATAACAGAACGGACGGACGCCTGCCATCTGAAATTCCTGATTCTGTGCCCCGCCTCACCCGCTCATGAACTGCGGTACCGCTTCCGGCAAGAAAGCCATTAGGATGCACAGTCGCAATACCGTCAGCACAACGTGCATCGCGATGTTCGGAGAAGGAGGAAAATTTTTCGGAAAATTTTTCCTTTTCCTACCAAAAGACGTGGCAATACCGGGAAAAAAACATACATTTCTGTTACGCGGCGGACGCCGGGAATCTGTTTCCGGCGTCCGCCGCGAGTGCCAATACCAAGGAGTACAGTCTTGGGAATTTCATTTCGCGAAAAACTCTCTTCGGCATCGAAAAAGCTGCGTGAGGCTGCCGGAGACGTGCGCGGGAAAGCCGCACCCCTCAGGGAGAAGCTTACTTCCCTGCACGTGAAAGGAATACATAAGGAAAACGCGGGAGCGGCTGACGCAGACGCGGAACAGGGAACGGCGGGAACGAAAAGCACGTCCGGGCGTTTCCATATGCCGCATTTCCCCTTCACAGGCAGAAAACCCGGAGAGCCTGAGAGCCCTGCATCAGCCCAGAGCGCCGCTCCCGGCGCAGCGCCGGAAGAAAAAACGGCCACTCAGCCCGAAGCCGGCACTGAGCAGAAGGACGGGGAAATCACAGGCCGTATGAAATGGGTAGCAAATCCGCTGAAGAGCGGCTGGGACGCCCTCTCCGACAAAATGCCGCCCAAAGAAAAAGTTGAAGAAAAAATGGACCGGGCCGGGTCGTTTCTGAAGAAACAGGCTGGAATCCTCGCGGCCAACCTGCCCCGCAGGGAAGACTTTTCTGAAGCTTTCAGCCGGGCAGGCGAGAAAGCCAGGGAGGGATTCAGGGCTGTATCCGGCAAAATCCGCTCTGCTGGCGCGAAGAACGGGGAGGAGCAGAGCGGTCCTTCTCTCAGAGAGCGCGTCGATGAACTCAGGGATATCCTCTATATAAAAAGGAAGAAAAGCCGGCCTGAGGAAAAGGACGTTCCCGGAACGCCCGGCACTTCTGCTGACAGGACCACGCAGTCCGCGGAGACGGGGAGGAACGTGGAGAAAGGAGCCGCCCCTGAAGGGGGACAGCCCACGGCTGAACAGCAGGAAGCCGAGCTCGGCCGTCTGAAATGGGTGGCCAATCCGCTGAAGTACGGCTGGCAGGCCGTCACGAAGAAGATTCCCCACGGTGAAGACGTCAGCGCGGCGGCACAGAAGGCAGGCCAGCTCCTTAAGGAGGGCGCCTCATCTGTCTCCGCGGCAGCTGAAAGAATCCGCGAAAACAGGAAGGTGGCGGCAGCCTGCAGAACCGTCGCTGACAAGGCCAGAGAGGGCCTGCGCAATGTGGAAGGCCGCATTCCGCTGCTGAAAAAATTTCAGAATAAAAAGCAGGACGAACAGAGTTCCGGTCCCAGCGCCGAGGACATCTGGCTTCTCGGGAAATCTGAGGTTACGTCGTCCCCGGCAAAGGACGGGACAGCTGCCCCCGGGCAGACTCCGGGAAGCGATGTCATCGAGGCGGATTCGCTTCTCATAACAGAGCAGCCCTCGAACAACGTTTCCTCCGGCAAGGCGCAGGATCAAACCGCGCCGGAGCCCATAGCAGAGCCTGTGTCTGAGGTGACACCGGCCGAATCCGTACAGCCTGAGGAAGAAGCCGTTTCAACGCAGGGCACGGCGGAAACCGCTGCTGAGACTGTGCTTTCCGAATCCGCTCAGCCGGAGGAAAAAGCCGCCTCAACGCAGAACTCGGCCGAAACCGTGGCCGAGGCAGTGCCTTCCGAATCCGCTCAGCCGGAGGAAGAAGCCGTTTCAACACAGAACGCGGCTGAAACCGTGGCTGAAACAGCGCGTTCCGAATCCGCTCAGCCGGAGGAAGAAGCCGTTTCAACACAGGACGCGGCAGAAACCGTGGCTGAGGCAGTACCTTCCGAATCCGCTCAGCCGGAAGAAGAAGCCGCCCCGACGCAGGACGCGGCCGAAACCGTGGCTGAAGCAGCACCGGCCGAATCCGCTCAGCCGGAGGAAAAAACCGTTTCAACGCAGGACGCGGCAGAAACCGTGGCTGAAACAGCGCGTTCCGAATCCGTTCAGCCGGAGGAAGAAGCCGTTTCAACGCAGGACGCGGCAGAAACCGTAGCTGAAACAGCGCGTTCCGAATCCGTTCAGCCGGAGGAAGAAGCCGTTTTAACGCAGGACGCGGCAGAAACCGTAGCTGAAGCAGCGCCTTCCGAATCCGCTCAGCCGGACGAAGAAACCGCAGGCGGTAACCAGGCAGCAGAAACCGCGCCGGAGGAGAAGCCTGAATCCTCCGACTCAGGAAAGGAAGCCGCGCCAGGCTTTTTCGGCCGTCTGAAGAACCGCGTCAGCGGCAGGGCGAAGCATCTGAAACCTGTACGCGAGGTTGTGGGATATACAGCCGGGAAAGCCGGCAGCATCGTGAAGGAAGAACTGGGAGCCGTGGCTGACAGGCTTCCCGACAGGGAGGCCGTCGCCGGTGCCATGAAGGGAGCCGTCCGGGACGCGAGAGAAAAACTCTCTTCCGCCGCGGAGGGGCTGAAGAAAAAGGCCGGAGACGCGGCGGACATCAATTTCGCCGAAAAAGCCAGAGAAGGAGCCGGTTTCCTCAGAGGCAGGTTCCGTTCTCTCAGAGAAAAAATCCATCCGGCGGAAGAGATCAGAAAATCTGCCGCAGCGGCGGGGAACAGGATCAGGAACGCCGCGGACAGGGCTGAAGAGGACATCAGGGAGGCCGCTGAACGCATTCCTTCCGGCGAGACCGTACGGGAGAATGTGAGAGGCGTGCTCGGCCGGATGGGGTCTCTTCAGGAGAAACTCCGCAGGAAACCGGCTGATCCCTATCAGTCCGGCAACAGGGGCGTCCAGGCCATAGGACGGCTGGCCAGGGGCATCAGCCATGGCGCCGCTGATCTCGCGGACATGAGCCACGCGCTCGGTTCCATGGCCGCCAACGGCCTCACCAACAAAGCCGCCCTTCCCGCCCTTGAGGAGCTGCTGAATCAGACCTTCCGGCATTACGGCAAGGTGAGGAGTATCGAATTCAGGGATGGCACGCTGGCGCTTGGGATGAAGATCTCGGGTATCCGTGAGATCGTGCCCGTTTCTGTCGGCACCGTCATAATGAGCCCTGATGGGAGAACGCTCTCCTTCAGCGACTTTGCCAGCACAGTTCCCGCCGTCGCCAGAGGGCTCGAACTCCTTGCCGTGGAGAACGGACCTGTCTCCGTCGCCGATGGGAAAACGGCCGCAGTGCTGCGCAGCGCCCGCTGGCTCGGCCTCATCAATACACAGAAAGGGAGGAAGTGATGTTTGCCACCCTCAGGGAAATCACCGCACGGAAGTCCCTCATGCCAGCCTGCAACCTGCGGCTTGAGGAGTACGGCTGCCGGATAACGAAAATGAAAATCGACCCTGACGGCATCCGGGCCTGGCTGAAGTTCGACGGCCTTTCCGGAGCCCTCGGCGTGCGTACCACTGACATATCCCTTTCCGATGACGCGGGCCATATCAGTTTTGGCCAGTTTGACACGACAGTGCCCCTGGCTACGAAAATCCTGCACACAGCCTTCAGGGATCCCATTCCCGTGAATCCGGAATACGCCCCGGTGCTGCGCTTCGGCAAAAACCGCACCTTCGGCAATTTCCTTTCCGAACTCGGTCTCTCCATACGCTGCATGCGCACCTCATCCGTCATCCTCATTCTGACCCTGCTCGGCCTCGCCGCCGCCGCAGGATGGTACATCTGGCGTTACCATATCTAAGGTATTTATCTCCAGAGATTCAGCGTACTTTCACAGGGGAGCCCGTTTCTCACCGGGCTTCCCTTTTTTGTTTCCAAAGTGCCGGCAGCGAAGTTATCCCTTTCCTATGAAAACGATCTGCTCAGGATGCTGCGCGTTGCCGGGGAAAGCTGCCCACAGGACCTGACGGGACTATACCGGAACCGGGAAAAACATATCCGCCGCAGGCAGAAACAGACAGAGAAAACGCCGCCTTTCGGTTCCAGGTTCAGGAATTCAGGAAGGAAAATGATGCTTTTGCGTCAGGAAGAGCGGTTTTGTGCGAACAAAAATTTTAACCGTTCTAAAAAATTTGTTCCGTTTTTGTAAAAAGGGTAAAGATTTTTCAACCGTTCAGAGAAAGTCTTGACCGTTTTTAAATAGTCCGCCTATACTCAGTCACCTACGGTGTGGCAGGCACTGTTGTGTTTGTTCATTCCGCAGCTCCCTTACGGGTTCCGGAACCGGGCCATGGCGCCAAGCGTCCGGCCGCACTCCGGCTGCATCGCACTGATGCATGGGTTCTGTCCGCGCGGAACTCTTCCCGTCAACCAGCCGGTCTCTTCATTTTTCTCCCCTCATTCCCCCGGGGCCGGGCAAAAACAAAGGGAAGTATATGCGAATACCCTTTAAAATGCTCACGCTTCTGCTCGTCTGTTTTCTCTCGTGCGGCTTCACGCACAAGGCGAAGAACGACGAGTATTCCTCCAAGCATCATATCTCCGCACAGAATCACGCTGAAAAGAATCAGCACAGCCTGGTGCGGCGCGCCCACAGAGCTGTGGGCACTCCCTACGTTTTCGGCGGCGAATCCCTTGCCGGATTTGACTGTTCCGGCCTCGTACGATGGACGTACAAATCTGTGGGAATCAACCTTCCCCGTACGGCGCGGGAACAGTCCCTCATGGGATACCGCATCATGGATGTCAGCAAAATGCGCGCAGGCGACATCGTCGCCTTCCGGCGCAGCGGCGGAGGATATCACACGGGCATCTATATCGGTGACGGCCGCTTTATCCATGCACCCCGCACCAATTCCCGCGTCCGCGTTGAGTCCTGCGATTCCGCATTTTTCCGCAATAATTTCATCGGCGCGAGACGCATCATTATGACAGGCAGCAACCGGGCCATGACCGAAGTCGCCGAGCTTGAGGACATGGACCGCCCCAGCCGTCAGAGCGTGCGGCGCGGTCACGGAAGGTCTGTCAAACACAGCGCCAGCCGTACCCGCTCATCCAAAGCTTCCCGCAGTCACCGCCGGTCAAAAAGACGCTGAGTGAATTTTAAAGCTCCTGAACGAAACAGAGCCGCGTAACGGTTCTGTATTGCGAGACGGACGTCCTTTGGGCGTCCGCCTTTTCGTTTATGGCGGAGCGGCAGGGAGATGCCGCTCCGGGGCGTGCAGGCCGTCCCGGCGAAAAAAAGACTGTCAACTGGAGGTAATCATGAAATACGTCAGCCAGCCCATCCGGATAGCCGGAGTGACGGCGAAAAACCGGATAGTCATGCCTCCCATGGCGACCTACATGGCCGGGGAGAACGGGGAAGTCAGCCAGGAAAACCTGGACTATTATGCAGCCAGAGCCAGAGGCGGACACATCGGCATCATCACAACGGAACATTTTTTCATTACCCAGCAGGGCAAAGCCAGGGAAAGGCAGATTTCCATCGCCTCTGACACCATGACTGACGGTCTGAAAAAGCTCACTGCCTGCCTGCATCAGAGCGGCTCTCTCGCCGTGGCCCAGCTGAATCACGCCGGAACAGCGGCGCTGAGGGAAGTGACGGGCATGGATCCCGCTGGCCCGAGCGCCATCAGGCCGGCGGGTTCGCAGGAGGACGCGGAGGGGGTCCGCGCGATGACGGCCGACGAAATTCACGCCCTGCCGGGTCTTTTCGCGGCTGCTGCGGGACGCGCAGAAAAAGCAGGCTATGACGGCGTGGAGATCCACGCGGCGCACGGCTACCTGCTGGATCAGTTCTATTCGCCGCTCACCAACAAAAGAACGGGCGAATACGGAGGGGAGCTCATGAACAGGATCCGGATTATCCGCGAGGTTATCCGCGCGGTCAGGGAAAAAACCGGACCTTCCTATATGGTCGGACTCCGCCTCGGAGGCTGCGATTACATGGAAGGCGGAGCCACGATTGAAGACGCCGTGAACGCCTGCCGGGTCCTTGAAAAGGACGGACTCGATTACCTGAGCCTCACAGGCGGCATGTGCCGGTATATGCGCAGGGGCATGAACTTTCCCGGCTATTTCGGCGACCTCTCCGAAGCCGTCAGAAAGGAAGTCTCCGTCCCTGTTCTGCTCACGGGCGGCGTAAAGGACATCGCTGACGCGGACCGCCTCATTGGGGAAGGCAAAGCCGACCTCATCGGCGTGGGCAGGGCACTCCTGAAAGACCCGGAATGGGCAGACAGGGCTTTCGCCTGATAATAAATTCCGGCGGGAGGAACACCTCCCGCCGGGAACCAGCCGTGGGGACTGAAGACTATTCCGTTTTCCGGACTGCTTTTCTCCGGTCCTTCCCGGGACAAAACTGCGGACGCACTGGCAGCAGACGGATCCACTCAGCCTTTTTAACAAACATATCAGAAAAACACTTCATGCATTTTCAAATCAGACTCAGAGGAAAAGGAGCATCAATTCATTATTTACTCTATCTTTGTTAACAGATACATTTTCGAATATCTTTGAAATTCTTTTTCAGTTTTCGCAAATCCACTCTGTTATCCGGGCATCTTAGATTTTCCATCCGTAAACTCCTCAAAAAAATCATTCCCAAATCCGGAGGACGCTGCGGCCAGAAAATGCCACACAGTGCTTTTTTTTCTGATGCGTGACAGGCGGTACGCGTCCCTGAAGGCGCAGCGTGCCGGTGCCGCTCCGCACGGCGGCTCCGGCAGCCGGGATCCTGACAGTCAAATCCGTATTGTTGTTATTTTTTGCCTGTTCCGGATCCCCCGAGATGCATTCGTGCATCCTGCGGGCCCAAAAGGGCTTGTTTTTTACAGGAATGGGCATAATAGAAAAGCTACGCAACCCGGGAAATTGAATTTTTTTGAAAATAAGCCCCTTTTGGCTCTTGCGAATTTTTTTTAAACATGCCATGTAACGCGGAAGGAAAGTATTTTACTAATATTTGATTTTACGGCATGCCAGCTCTCACATACAGAGAACAAGCGGTTGGGAGATTGAGATGGAAAACGAAAGCACAGATAATCGTAATTATACGACACTGCGTGATTTTGTCGCGCGGTGCCTCAGAAAAAACAAACATCTTTCCGCCGATTCTCTTTTCCGCACAGGGGAAGAAGTGCCCCTTCCTGATTTGCCCCTGAAACTGAAAGACCTGGATTCAGTTATTGATTCCATATTCGCGGATCGCTTCCTTCGTCTTATTCAGGATCTCGCAGATTACGGCAGGAGGGGCATCTACGAATTTGAGGCCGAGGAAAAAGGCCCCGTTTACGAGCAGGAGGAACGCTGGCTCAATGGCGATCTCAGCGATCTCGGCATATCCCCCCTGCGGGGAAAAAGAAGCAGCCGCCCCGAGACGCGCATGGATCGCGAGTCCTTCGGCTCCTGTCTGGCCCGTCTGGTGAAGGAAAGCGCCGCAAAAAACCTTTCGCGCCGTTCCCTGGAATGGCTCACGTCCACGTTTGACTACAATCTTGACTGGCTCTTCTTCGGTGTCGGCGAGATGGTTCATTCCACATTCCAGAGCATTTACGAACCCGCGCAGATGGCCCATGACGAGGAAGGAGAAAACGGCAGCGTCACCCATACGGTTACCTATCAGACCGTGGCGGATGTGAAGGGCATGCGCGGCACCACCACATGGAGCGGAGCTGACTGGACCTGGCTCCTGAACGGCAAATCCCACACCAGCTTCCAGTGCAAGGCGCCGACCCTGCCCCTCGCGGCCCGCTGCGTGAGCGCCTGGAACGTGCAGCCCATGACTCCGGATATGCCGGATCTTCTGCCGTTTATCGACCGCCTCTACGTGTGGATTCTTCATGAATTTTTCGAAAAGAAGCCCCTGCCCAAGGGAGACTGGCGTCAGGAGCTTTTCCTGACCCTGGTGCGCGGCAAGAACAAGCTGCTCATGCTCCTCGGCACCACGCCGCAGGCAGGCACCCAGTACCGCCTCGGCAAAGCTCTGCCCGGCGATTCCGCGCGCAAGCTGGCCTACCTCATTGAGGCCATTATCCGCCGCTACGGGCGTACGGGCTTCCTCCAGTACATCGATATGGTCAACGACGAAGTGGTAGCCAGGGGCTTCAGCTCCCTGCTCGAGGTCGTCAGGCGCAAGTCCTGGCGCGATGACAGCTACCGCCGCGAAAATTTCGGACTGCCGCGCAGCCGCAAGGACCGCGAGGCGCTTCAGGCCGCGAAGTCGGTCAGCGGGGCGTTCTCCGAAGATGCTGAAACAGCACAGGCCGGCTCTCCCTCGGACGGGGAGAAGCCCGCTGCGGAGCAATCCACAAAAGCGAAAAAGAAGTCCTCTGCCTCCCATAAAGCCGTCCGGCAGGAACAGAAACAGCCGGCCGAAACGGCAGAAGGGGTCGCGGAAAACAATGTCCCCCTGAATTCTGACAGCGCTGACGGGGAACCGGCGGCACATCCCGCACAGCCCCGCGCCAGAGCCCGCGTAGCGGCAGCCAGGTTCAGGAGAAGACCAAGAAGATCTGAGAGAAAGGATTGATGCCTATGGCTACTATCCGTAAAACCAGGGAGCGGATTGAGAACGCGGAGGGGTATGAAGACGTTCTCATCACTCTCAGCACATGGAATACGCTCTTACCGGCAGAACAGCCGTCCGTCATGAGCATCCGGGATGCGGACGGCCGTTTCTTCACCCCGGGCTTCTTCACCGGCGTGCATGGCCACCGCAGCATCACGCAGGTCATTGGCGCGGCAAAACTCCACAGCGCCAGGACACGCAGGCCGGGATTCAGCGTCAGCGAGGCCGATGTCACCATCACTCTGCCGGCAGGCAGTACGCTGACCCAGCTCATGGACAGCGACGATCCCCTCCAGCAGCAGGTGGTCAACATCAAGCGCCTGCAGGTGGGTGCTCAGGCCGAGCTTCTGTCCCTCGTCGGCAGAGAAGCCGACAGGAAGGTTTCTCTTTCAGAAACCATCCGTTCTGATCCCGGCGCTTTCTTCACCGCCTTCTTCGCGTATCCCGGATACAGGAACGTCAAAATCGTCTACTGGGAACTTCCGGGCCCAGCCCTCGGCATCGGTATGCCGAGCTCTTCCCTCGCATCTCTGGCTACGGTCCGTCCCGAATGCATAAGCGGCCTCCGCCAGCTTTACCCCACCAGGGATCTTTTCGAGGGGCTCACCACGGAAGAACAGATTCAGAAGCGTATCCATACCATTGTTCATTGCGGTTAGTCCGCACGCCTGTTTTTATAAGAAACGTCACCTCCGGGAAAAATACACACTCCCCCGGCATAGTGTTGTCTACTGTATTCCGAAAAACGGAATACAGCCGGAGACTCTGTTACAGAGAAAGCTGCTACGGGCATACTTCTGAGGCTGGTGAAGCCCCAGGCGCTCATCTGTGCCGTTTTCAGAAAAAACGACGTTTCCCGCTGTTTTTTGAAAACAAAAAAAAGATGTTTTGAGCCGACTTAACAGGCGTTTTTTACTATTATCCAAAAATACCGGACAACATCCTCTGAGAACGGCAGACGCATGGAAAGAGCTTTCCTGGTGCGGTCCGGGGACCGCACCGGTCTGCCCGTAACCATCAGCCGCTTTCTCCCAGCGGCCCCCTCTTCTCCGCATCTTTCACAGGAGCTGCTGCCTGAAGCTGTGGCGGGCGCTGCCCGAATGCACAGTTCTGACAGGCGGCCAACCCTCCTGCCGGCGGAGGCGCCCCCTGTCTGTCCCAGAGCGGAGGACTCAGCCCAGCTGAAGCCTGTCAGGACATAATGCTCCTGGCTATCAGTTTCCCAGGGGCAAGGATTCCGCCATAAGCATCGCTTTCTCTCTTTTAGATTTTGGGACCACTGGCCCCTTTTTCTAAAATAGATTCTGCAGCACTTCTCCGATATCACCATCAATACACACTGACCTTTGTGCAATCTCCTGCGGACAGTATGCCTCTCCCATGTTGACACAGGCATAGAAGGCGCGGGGATTCTCCTTCACAGCCTGCCAGAACGGAAACTTGATGATCACCGGCGTGTTATACCCTACTCCGAGCTCAAGGAAGAGCACACGTTTTCCCTCTCTCGTCTGCAGAAAACTATGGTAGCGCTCCTGCGCCCTGTGCCAGCCTTCGTCCTCGGCAAACGTGCCGTCGGCTCTCAGATTCATGGTCATGGGGCGGCCGCAGTGGGGGCAGTGAGGCACGAGTTCAGAAGGAATACGCATATCCTTCTGCGTCCTCAGCATTTCCCTGACCGCGTCTTCATTGTCGAAAGTTTCCTGCCTGCATGGCAGACTGCACTGGAAAAGCCCGAAATCCCCCTGCGTGTAGAAGAGGCGCTCCTTCGCGAAGCCTGCCTTCTGGAAGCAGTGGTCGACATTGGTGGTCAGAACAAAGTAGTCCTTATCCTTCACCAGATTATAGAGCTCTTCATAAACAGGTTTCGGCGGGGACTGATAGCGGTTCACCCAGATCATCCGGCTCATATATGCCCACCGTTCCTCGGCTGTGGGGAACGGATAAAAACTTCCCGAGTACATATCGTGAAAGCCGTACTTCTTCTCGAAATCAGAGAAGTACTGCCTGAAGCGCCCGCCATCGTACGTAAATCCCGCCGCTGTGGAGAGGCCGGCTCCGGCCCCCACGACAACACATTCCGCTTCGCTGACGCGCTCCGCCAGGCGGGCGGCATCAGCCGAGCAGTTCCTGGTAAATGGCATAGTCCATATCCTTGAAGACGTTAAAAATAATATCCATGGGTTTCTTCTCGCCTTTTCTGTAATTCATAACCTCGCGTATGGCGCTCTCCGCAGCCTGTCTGTTGAGGCAATGGAAAACGCCTGTGGAAATACAGCAGAAGGCCACGCTGTCACACTATTCCCAGCAGCCAGACTGAGACAGGAGCGGTAGCAGCCCACAGACAGTTCCTCATCCTTTTTTGTGGGCAGACTCTCCAAAACGTCGGCCGCGCTCCCCTGTCAACAATAGTTATCCATTTGCGTTCGGCAAACTGGAATTTATCCCTTCCGGAAGAATTTCACCAACAGAATAAAGTACGGCCTTTCCGGCAATTGTCACGCGATCTCCGTCAATACCCGTGTAGAGTTTTCCGGTTCTTGCTGATGCCTGGAAACAGCTCAGATGATTTTTCCCCAGCTTCTTGCACCAGTATGGCGTAATCATGCAATGAGTGCTTCCTGTTACAGGATCTTCCTCCACTCCCACCCTGGGCGCAAAAACGCGGGAAACGCAGTCACAATCATTACCCTTTGCCGTTACGGCAACAAGCAGTCCGTCAAGGTTCTTTACCTTGCTTTGATCCGGTTTCAGATTGATAACCGTATTGGCGTCCTGCAGCACCAGCAGCAAATCGCGATCCAGATACGCCTCTGTAATGTCTGCTCCGATTGCCTCCTTCATATCGTCCGTAACAGCTACAGGCTGACAATGATAGGCAGGAAAGTTCATGACAAATGTGTCTCCGTCTCTTTGAACTTTGAGTATCCCGACCTGCGTCTTAAAATCGATTTCTTCCGCCTCTTTCTCATAAAAAGTAAGCAGCACATAAGATGTACCCAGTGTTGCATGCCCGCAGAAATCAATTTCTCCACCTGGAGTGAACCAGCGAAGATGATAGATCCTTCCCTCCTTCACAGTAAACGCAGTTTCAGAAAAACGGTTTTCTGCTGCAATATTCTGCATCAGTTCATCAGGGATCCATTTATCCATCACGCATACTGCAGCCTGATTTCCTTTGAAAAGCGTATCTGTAAAAGCATCGACTATAAACTGTTTCAAAATTTATCCCTCCTCCATAAAATCCGGCCTACTCTATGTTTGCGGACAGAGTCCATATAATGCTGTAAACATGGTCATGGGGCGGCCGCAGTGGAGGCAGTGAGGCACGAATTCAGATGGATTTCCCTCACCGCGTCCTCATTGTCGCAAGTCTCCTCCCTGCAGAGCAGACGGCACTGGAAAGTCCGCCCCTCCCTGCGTGCAGAAGAGGCGCTCCTTCGCAAAGCCTGCCTTCTGGAAGCAACGGCATTCCGCTTCGCTGACACGCTCCGCCAGGCGGGCGGCATCAGCCGAGCAGTTCCTGGTAAATGGCATAGTCCATATCTTTGAAGACGTTAAAAATAATATCCATGGGTTTCTTTGCGCCTTTTCTGTAGTTCAACACCTCGCGTATGGCGATCTCCGCAGCCCGTCTGTTGGGGAAATGGAAAACACCTGTGGAAATACAGCAGAAGGCCACGCTGTCCACCCCGTTCTCTGCAGCCAGGCTGAGACAGGAGCGGTAGCAGTCCGCAAGAAGTTCCTCATCCTGTTTCGTGGGCAGACTCTCCAGACAGGGCCCCACCGTGTGCAGGACATACCTGCAGGGCAGATTGTAGGCTGGCGTAATTTTAGCTCTGCCCACCGGTTCCTCATGGCCCTGCTCCCGCATGATGTCATTCATCCTGAGACGCAGCTCAACACCCGCGTACGTGTGGATTATGTTATCGATGCAGCCATGGCCCGGGTTAAAGCAGCCGAGCATCTGCGAGTTGGCGGCATTGACGATGGCGCCGCAGGCCAGTGTCGTGATGTCACCCTGCCAGATCCAGATGCCCTTCCGTACAGGAGTGAGCGTATGGTAGTCGGTGACACCCTTTTCTGCCGTCGCCTCTTTCAGATAGGCGTCCTGCACATCCAGGAATTCCTGAGATACCGGCGCAGGGGCGCGAACGTTAAAGAGAGCGCGCAGAAGCCGTTTCTGTCCGAGAACGCTTTCGGGGATCGTGAGCTTTTCGTATTCCTCTTTCTCACTGAGCAGACTTTTCAGAAGATATACGCGCCTTTCGTCCTGGGTCACGGGAGACCTCCTTCTCGTTTGCGGCTCCGGCTGTTGGAAGATCCGGTCCTTTGGAATGACGGTATTCCATTCGGACGGGTAAAAGCAAGCGGGGAGAAACTGTCGGTCACATGCCGTTCCCAGCCATCAGCAGCCAGCGCCGCCTAACACTTTTCTGACTTCATTCCTACAGATGTCGGCGTCCCTCTGCAGTATCTCCCACGCCCCGGCCAGCCGCCATTAGTCATGAAAGGGATGGCCGTTTTTCCCTGCCAGTCCCGTCTGTGCAGAAAGGTGCACACCGCCGGAGACTTTGGAACATCCAGGCCGGGGCGCCAGCGGCGGCGGAGCCGAAGCCTCTGACGTTCACACCGCTCTCCCTGATGTCCATGCATGAGGCCTTCCTGCATCTAAAGGAGCCCCTGCTCCGCGGCTTCGCCGCAGGTCCCCTTGTATGGTTTCACAGTATTAATGGACACGCACTTCACGCCAGCTCCCTGCGCCAGGCATTCCGCGATCCGCTTTGTGTTGCTGTTGGGTCACGGGTAGTGCACTACACAGCATCTTTTTCATTTTTGTTTCCCTGAATCTGTGTTTCCCGCTGCCGGGATGCCGCGCGGCATCAGAAACGGCATTCCTGACAAGAAGCGTTCCCTTATCAGACTTTGCGGAAAAACGAAGATACGCACCAGCCTCTTCCCTTTTTCAGTTTTGGAGAAAATTGCCCGGCATGAATGAATTATTGCGTTAACGAGCTGTTATTCAGACATGTTTTTCATATTCACCAAAAAACACCAAATATGGATGCCATGGTTTTTAACCTCAGGATATCCTCATGTGCCCCATATGTTTAAATTATATTTAAAGATTTTGCTAGTTTATGCAAAATCTTTAAATAGTATTATATAATTATATATGCATAAGTGAACATTTTTATTAATTCCATTGATGCTTATTCCGTGCGATCGGAGCATGCGCTGAAGCCGGTCAGCGCACGCTGGGCAGAGTCCATATAGCGGTGTAAATTCCCATGGCTAAAAAATTGAGCCACGGGAACGCCTTCGGTATGTTTGGAATTGCAGAACCACCAAAACCGAAAGGAGAACTCCATGGCTCAGGTCATACTTAGCGTAGAACCCGATGAAATTCTACGGGCATTTACGACAGGGGCTAAAAATGAGGGATTCCGTCTTCTGCTCCGAAAGGGGCTCAAAGCCATACCCGACGGGGAGTCCGCAAAGCAGCCCGGAGCAAGGCGGTATGGGCGTACAGGGGGAGCGCACTGACAGCCGTTATAACGTGCGGCGCATGAGCCAGGCAGATTCCCCCTAGTATCCCCAGACCTCGGAACCAACCATTAGCAGTCAGCGCCGTCCAAAATTTTTCTGACCTTATCCACCCATCTGTCGACGTCCTTCTGCGGCGTCTCCATGCGGCTACCGCCAGTGGAGTCAAACTGTACCTGCATAGGCAGAACGCAGCGCGCTCTGGCGCACGCCTTTTCCATGTCTTTGATGACATGCCCCGGCCAGCCGCCATTAGTCATGAAGGGAATGACCGCCTTTTCCTGTCAGTCACGGCTGTGCAGGAAGGTGCACACCGCAGGAGCCATTGTGAATATCCAGGCCAGGGCGCCAGCGGCGACGGGGCCGGAGCATTTGACGTTCACACCGCTCTCCCTGATGTCGATGAGACCTTCCTGCCTCTAAAGACGCCCCTGCTCCGCGGCTTCGCCGCAGGTGTCTTTATAAGCTCCTAAGGTATCAACGACCTCTACTCACATATTTAATTTGTATTTTAAGATATTATCGGTTTCAGCAAAACCTTAAAGTACAATAAGAAAATACATATATGGTGACATTTTATTTCCCCCTGTAGAAACCGAACTTTTCCCGCACAGAAAGAAAATTTCCTTCCCTAGGCGACCCCTGAAATTTTCAGGGAACACCGCACTGATACGGCTCATCAAATTGCTGAGCCATGTCGGAGTGTTTACACCAACCCCCTGCACCTGAAATGAAAACTCACATGTCACCGACACATTTTCATATGTTTAATTTATATTTTAAGATATTGTTTATTTTCGCAAAATCTTAAAGTATGATGATGCCATCATATATAAACATCTGTGGACAGGCTGATGATATCCTCAATTATTTCAACAGTCAGGAGACGATTCTGTGATTATCAGAGAGCACTACCTGAAACAGATCAGACCTTTTTACGAAAGCGACCTGATCAAAATCATTACCGGTATACGCCGGTGCGGGAAATCCGTCATTTTAAAGCAGGTATTGAATGAGCTTGAAGCCGCCGGAAAAAAGTGCCTTTTCTTGGACTTTGACCAGAGGCCTGTCCGGGCAAATATTCCGGATGCGGACGCCCTCATTTCCTATGTGAATGCTTATCTGTCCAAAGAAAAACTCTACGTTTTTCTGGACGAAGTCCAAAACGTCGAAGGTTGGAACGAAGCCGCAAGGACGCTCAGGCTCTATAACGCGTCTTTATTCATAACGGGGAGCAATTCCAAACTGCTTTCCCGTGAATTTACGAAAGAACTGTCAGGACGTTACGTTTCCTTCCGCATAAGGCCTTTCGTATACCGGGAGGCCAAAGAATATGCTGACCAGCTGGGCCGCCGTTTTGAGCTCATTGATTACCTGGTCTGGGGCGGATTCCCGGCTGCGTTGGAGCTGCAGGATGAAGAATCCATGAGACGCTACCTGAACGACTTGAACAACACCATCATCTACAACGATCTGGAAAACCGATACAATATTCGGAAAAAAGATGTATTTGAGCGGATCGCTGATTACACTCTTGTCTCCAATGCCAGGATTTTCAGTGCAAAATCCATTTCAGATTATATGAAGGGGCAGAATATTTCTATTTCCGTCCCGACGGTAATCAAGTATCTCGGATATCTGAAAGAGGCATATGTCATCGAAGGAATCCCCCTTTACTCTCCTAAGGCCAAGGCAAAACTCAATTACTACTATAAGCTTTATGATGAAGATGTTTCTCTGAACAGCATCCGAATATCAGGAAGCCGGTACGACCTTACACACAATCTGGAAAATATCGTTTTGAATGAATTGCTCTATCTGGGGTATGAAGTGAGTGTATACAGCAATAAAGGCCGGGAGATCGATTTCAGAGCTGTCAGAGACGGTAAGCAGTACCTGGTACAGGTTGCATATAGTGTAGCAGAAGACAAAGCCTACGACAGAGAGTTCTCCGCATTTGCAGGCATTGATAACACAGTGAAAAAGATCATTATCACAAACGATGATATCGACTATTCAACCAGCACCGTCTATCATTACAAACTTCGGGATTTTCTTCTTATGAATGAATTATAGAAATACACGGAATGAAGAAGGAGCAGAGGTGAATTTTCATTCCAAGTACAGTATCTCTGGTAGAGTCTATATAGTGGTGTCAATTCCCACGGGAAAAAATTGAGCCAGGGGAACGCCTTCGGTGTCTGGATTGCTCAAAACCGCCAAAACCGAAAGGAGAACACCATGGCTCAGTTCATCCTAAACGTGGAACCCTATGAAATTCTACGGGCATTTACGACAGGAGCTAAAAGGAAAAATTCCGTCTGCTGCTCCGAAAGTGGCTCAAAGCCATGCTCGGCGGGAGTCCGCAAAGTAGCCCGGAGCAAAGCGGTATGGGCATACAGGAGAGCGCGCTGACAGCCGTAACGACGTGCGGCGCATGAGCCAGGCAGATTACCCCTGATGTCCACAGACACCGGAACCAGCCATTAGCAGTCAGCGCCGTCCAAAACTTTTCTGACCTTATCCACCCATCTGTCGACGTCCTTCTGCGGCGTCTCCATGCGGCTGCCGCCAGTGGAGTCAAACTGCACCTGCATGGGCAGAACGCAGCGCGCTCCGGCGCAGGCCTTTTCCATGTCTTTGATGACATGCCCCGGCCAGCCGCCATTGGTCATGAATGGGATGATTGTCTTTCCCTGCCAGTCCTGGCTGTGCAGGAAGGTGCGCACAGCCGGAGCCATGGTGAACCACCATGTCGGGGTACCAACGGCGACGAGGTCGAAGTCACTGATGTTCACACCGATCTCCCTGATGTCAGGCATGAATCCCTTTTGCACTTCTAGCCGCCCCTGCTCCACGACCTCATCGTAGGTGCCCTTGTAGGGATCCACTGTATCAATGGACACGCACTTCGCGCCTGTTCCCTGCGCCAGACACTCCGCAATCCTCTTTGTGTTGCCATGGGACCACGAGTAGTACACTATCAGCATCTTTTTCATTTTTGTCTCCCTGAATCTGTTTTACCTCACCGCTGCCGGAATGCCACGCGGCATCAGGAACGGCAGTCCTGCCGAGGGGAGCGTTCCACTGTCAGCCTTTACGGGTGACCGAAGAGACGCACAGGACTCGCCAGGCGCCCGGTTTTTAGAAAAGGGGCGGCACGGGTGTCAAATACGTGAAGTTCGTGCTGCCAGCCGGCCATTTTTGGGGATTTTCTGAGAGAATCGGGTACGTTTTCCACAGCGAGCGACATCCCGGGAAAAACTGCAGCCTTCTGCTGCCCCAGCAAACCCGAGGGTAAACCTGGCAGAGCGGCGGAGAACAGATCTTCAGAATGCCATATTGTTATTTTTATTATTTCATCTACACTTTGTCCGAAAAGATCATCAAGTACAGGAATCCGTCCATGCTCATCGTCAAATCGCTGCTCTGTTTTCTGCTTGCCGGCCTCTGCGAAATCGGGGGCGGCTATCTCATGTGGCTCTGGCTCCGCGAAGGGCGCAGCCTGCTCTTCGGTCTCTCCGGCGCCGCCATCCTCATCGTTTACGGCATCGTCCCCACGCTGCAGCCGGAAGGAAACTTTGGGCGCGTTTACGCCGCGTACGGAGGAATTTTCATTGCGCTCTCCATTCTCTGGGGCTGGCTCATCGACAATGTGCAGCCTGACTGCTTCGACATTATCGGCGGCATCGTCGCGCTCACCGGCGTGGCCATCATTATGTACGCGCCGCGCTGACAGTTTCGCGGCCGGAACATTCCATCCATACGGAACAGCGCCTCAACCGGAAGCCTTCATACTCTGCCGCGCAGAATAAAAGGATACCGCCTTCTTAGCGGGCCGCGGCGGGGACAGGGCTTTTGTTTTGTGGCAGAATTATGGAAGATATGCCCGACAGAAACCCCTTCCCCGTAAAAGGACAGCGCCATGAGCAAAACAGTCTTTCTTGATAGCGGATCAGCTTCGATACAGCACCTCTGCCGGAAGGATAAGCGCTTCGCCAAACTGTTCTCGATGATCGGCCCCATCTCGTACACAACATATGAAGGCGGGTACGCTTTCCTTGTGCATGAGGTCATCGAACAGATGATTTCCACCAGGGCGGCCGCGAAAATCTATGCCAGACTGGAATCTCTCTGCGGCGGTTCCGTGACAGTGGAAAGGATCAGCGCGCTTTCCGACAGCCAGATCAGAAGCATCGGATCATCCGGGAGAAAGGTTCAGACCATACGCTGCCTGACCGAAGCCGTCAGGGATGGAACGCTCGACCCCGCGGCTCTTTCTGCCCTCCCTGATGACGCCGTTATGACAAAACTCTCGTCCCTTCATGGTATCGGCGATTGGACAGCCAAGATGTATCTCATCTTCGTCCTCGACCGTCAGGACATCCTGCCGTTTGAGGACGTCGCTTTTCTGCAGAGCTACAAATGGCTCTACAAAACCGGGGATACGGGCCCGAAAGCCATCCGCGCGAAATGCAGGAAGTGGAAACCTTACTCCTCCATAGCCGCGCAGTACCTGTACCGGGCTCTGGACTGCGGGCTGACCAGAGAAGAGTTCCATCTCTTCAAATAGCGGGAAACATGGCGTTCATACTCCTGGCGTTTACCCCGGATCCGTTAAATCAAAGTGAAGCCCGGCATCAGGCTTTTCGGCCCCGGCCATGCAGTGCATTCCCTCCTGACGGCAGGATTTTTCGCGATAAAAAGCCCGCTCTTCACCGGAACCCCGTCAGAGAGCCGGGTAACGCTGCCATCGGGAACTCTGCCTCACGGCTGGAAGTGCTTCTTCCGAGCTTCACCTGTGATGCCGGCATCGCTCATCCTGAGCTCCGGGCAGCCGGAGGCGGGGATGAGTCCACCGGGATCCGCGCTGCGCCCCTGCCCTTTCCTGCCGGATCGGAAAGCGATGATTTCCGGACCACAAGCCGCAGGAAGATATGGGGCGGATGTGACGTGGATCACGCTCCCGGGGAAAAGACAGATGAATCCGGCTGTACTCCCGGCAGAAGTGCTTATCCTTGGGGAGTGGGGCAGTACAGGTCAGCGTGGTGACAGATCCCGCACATAAGAAGAATCCAGCTAACAGCGCAAAGCGTGATTGGAGAAAGCCATGAGAACAGAAGCAGGAAGAGTCATCAGAATCGCGGAAGAAAATCAGCCGGTACCCGGCTGTACTGTCTCTGAACAGATTTTTCAGGACGACGAGAAGTCGTTTTCTGTTTTCTCCATGGCCGGAGGAACAAGCATCAGCGCCGAAATATACACGTATCATAAGCTCCTGACCGTTTATTCCGGAAGCATGGACGTTTTCACTTCTGACGGGATGTCCCGGAGAGTGAACGCTGGGGAGAGCCTGATATCGCCCACCAATGTCCCTGTGGGCATGAAGACGGATACAGGATGCGTTTACACGGAAACAGGATTTCCAAAGGAGACCACTATGAACCAGATTCTCAGGGCCGGCGACGTATTCAAGCTCAAGGATCTCCTGCCCTACCAGGAAGGCAGAATCGTCAACATGGATCTTATCCACGAAAAGAACCTCAAGTTTGTCATCATGAGTTTCGATGAGGGCACCGGACTCTCAGAGCACGCCGCGCCCGGCGAAGCGCTTGTCTTCGCGCTGGATGGCGAAGCCATCATCGGCTACGAGGGAAAGGAACACCACATCAGGGCCGGCGAGACCTTCAAGTTTGATAAGGCAGGGCGGCACTCCGTGAAGGCCGTCGGCAGGTTCAAGATGGCTCTGCTCCTCGTGCTGGAATAGTTTTTTCACAGATATCATCATTTTCAGAATGCGGCGGGTTTCCTGAACCTGCCGCATTCTGCGTTTCCCTGACTGAGCCATAAGCGGCTGATCCGGAGGTGCACAGGAAAATTCTTCTGCCCGCTTCGCAAAAAGTCCCGCAAGAAGTACTGTGAGCCTGCCTCCTCTCCTCTGTGGCAAAAGTGAGTTGAAGGTGCTACACCGCTACTTTATAAAGCCTTTTTCAAGCGGGAGACGTTGCATGGATATCTTCGATTTACGCGACGAAATCGTTCTTCATGACTATGCAGACTACGCGGGGAGTTTCATCAGCATCAGCGACTCCCGCATTAAAGAGGAAGTAGACACGAAATTTGCCTCGGGGCTTCTCTGGCCTGAACCCCTGCTGCAGCTCAATCCTTCCTTCGCCTCGGGCGGGAGCGTTGATGATCTGGTGCAGAAGAAAATTCTTGCTCCGCAGTGCAGCGAAATTTTCCGCATCGGCAAGACGGAAACAGATCCGGCCGGCCGTCCCATGCAGCTTTACCGGCATCAGACCGATGCCATCCTGGCCGCACAAAAAAAAGAAAATTACGTTCTCACCACGGGAACAGGATCCGGCAAGAGCCTCTCCTACATCATCCCCATCGTGGATCATGTCCTCAAAAACGGTACAGGTAAGGGAATTCAGGCCATCATAGTCTATCCCATGAATGCTCTGGCCAACTCCCAGCAGCTGGAACTGAAAAAATTTCTTGAATTCGGCAGTGCCCCAAGCCCCGTTCGCTTCTGCCGCTATACTGGGCAGGAAAATGAAGAGGAACGTCAGGATATCCGCAACAACCCGCCGGACATCCTGCTTACCAACTATGTCATGCTGGAACTGATCCTCACCCGTCCTTTCGATAGAAAACTGGTCAAGGCCGCAAAGGATTTGCGCTTTCTTGTCTTCGATGAACTGCACACGTACCGCGGCCGCCAGGGCGCTGATGTCAGCATGCTCATCCGGAGGCTCCGCACCACGTTAACAGACGTGGGAACACAGGCAGATTTCCAGTGCATCGGCACTTCAGCCACACTGGCTGGCCCCGGAACAGTCGCTGAACAGCAGAAGGAAGTCGCTGCGCTCGCCACCAAAATTTTCGGCGACGAATTCCAGCCGGAGAACATTATCACGGAGACATTGACGTCCGAGACGAGGTGCGAAAACTTCTCCCCAACGAAAGCTTTTGAACAGGGCCCTCTGGCTCAGGCTGTTGCAGACAGCTCCCCCCTGCCCACAGAATATGAAAAATTCATCCAGCACCCGCTTGCCGCCTGGATCGAGCACAATCTGGGAATTACAGAGAGCGCGGCGGACAACGGGCGCCTTGTACGCTGCAAGCCTCTCCCCCTCAAAGGCGAAAAAAGCCTGGCTAAGAAACTTTCTGATGACACAGGACAACCCGTTGACCTGTGTACAAAAAAATTGAAAGAAGCGCTGCTTATCGGTGCGGACATTACCAAACCCCAGAACGGGAAACCTGTTTTTGCATTCAAGCTGCACCAGTTTCTGAGCAAGGGTGACACCGTCTATGCCACGCTCGAATCGGAAAAAACACGGTATATCACGCTGTTCGGACAAAAACTGGCACCAGGCAGAGAGAATGCCCCTCTCTATCCGCTCAGATTCTGCCGCGAATGCGGCAAGGAATATTACGCCGTATCCCGCGTCAAGGATGGCACTGGGACCGTTCACTTTCTGCCGATAAATTCCGATAATGCCGGCCAGGATAAAGAAATTCAGGGCTACCTGTATATTTCCGCCAAAAATCCCTGGCCTTCAGATAGGGCTGCGCAGCTGAGCAGTGTACCAAACGACTGGCTCGAGGAAAAAAACGGAAAACTCACCCTCCTTAAAAGCACACTGAACAAACTTCCCGAGGAGTGGCATGTCTCCCCTGACGGCAGTGCTCAGAAGGACTGTGTTCCTGGAAGCACCCCGGCCTGGTTCCTGCCTGCACCTTTCCCTTTCTGCCCAACGTGTGGCACTTCGTATGAAGGCTGGGTCAGTGACTTTGCCAAGCTTGGCACACTGGGAACTGAAGGACGCAGTACGTCCATGACCATTCTCTCCATCTCCACGGTCGACCACCTGCGCGGGCAGGCAGAACTGGAGAAGAAAGCACGTAAATTCCTCTGTTTTTCGGATAACCGGCAGGATGCTTCACTGCAGGCGGGGCATTTCAACGATTTTGTGATGGTCACCCTGATACGTTCTGCACTGTATAACGCGCTGCAACATGCAGGGGACCAGGGGCTCATGTTCGAAGTCCTGCCGCAGAAGGTCTTCGATGCCCTTGGGGCACCGTACCCCAACCATAAATTTCCCTCTGAAGAGTATTCACAAACGCCTGATGCTCGTTTTGCCGCAGCAAAAAATGTGGACAAGGCCTTCCGGGCTCTGCTCGAATATCTTATTTACAGCGATCTCAGGCGGGGATGGCGTATCGTTTCTCCCAACCTGGAGCAGTGTGATCTGCTGAAATTTGAGTATGAATCCCTTGATGAAATCTGCAACGCGGAGGATATGTGGAAGGACTGCGAGCTGCTTGCCTCTGCCACGCCCGAGAACCGCAAGGAGGCATCCGTACTGCTACTGGATTTTCTGCGCAGCCATCTCGCCATCAGCATTGACTGCCTTGATCCGGATAACCGGGAAAAGCTTATCAGACAGAGCAGACAGCAGCTTACAGCTCCCTGGCAGCTGGATGAAAACGAAAAGCTTTGGTATTCTGATATTGCCTACCCTCACGCAAAAGCCAAGAACGAGGGGAATGGCATTTTTCTTTCCCCGAGGAGCAAGTTCGGCCGCAGACTCAGGAAACTGCTGAAGCTTTCTAGCACGCAGGATACAGCCGCCGTTATTTCAGCCCTCATAAAAACGCTAGCGCATGGAGGATTGCTGACATCTCTCATCCGGGATCAACAGTCCGGCTCAGGATACCAGGTCAATGCGGCCGCAATGATTTGGAAAGCAGGCCCAGGCTTATTTGCTCACCACGATCCTTTCCGCATTCACCAGCCCGCTGCGGAAGAGGACAGAGCGCCTGCCAACCCATTTTTTGTAAAGTTGTACAGAGAAACCGCCAACCGGGGGCTGTCCATGCAGGCACGGGAACACACAGCCCAGGTCCCCTCTGATGTACGTGAAGAGCGGGAAAAACTGTTCCGCGAAGCTGAACTTCCCGTGCTGTACTGTTCACCCACGATGGAACTTGGCGTGGATATATCACAGCTCAACGCTGTTGGCATGCGTAACGTGCCGCCAACGGCAGCCAATTATGCCCAGCGGAGCGGCCGTGCCGGACGCTCAGGCCAGCCTGCTCTTGTTATCACGTACTGCGCCCAGGGGAATTCGCACGATCAGTATTTCTTCCATCGGCCGGAACTTATGGTGTCCGGGCAGGTATCAACCCCGCGCATCGACCTTAATAATGAAGATCTGATCCGCGCCCACATCCATGCCCTGTGGCTGGGGGCTTCAGGACTCGATCTAAAGCACTCACTCTCCGAAATTCTTGATGTGGATGGCCAAACCCCGAGCCTTGCCCTGAAGGAAAGCGTCACGGCTGCCCTTAAGGATGACCGGCCGAAACTGCTGGCAAAACAGCGTGCCACTGCGATCCTGCAGCACATGGCCCCTGACCTCAAGCACAGTGCCTGGTACACGCCGACCTGGCTCAATGACGTCATGAGGAACCTTCCCGTCAATTTTGAAAAAGCCTGCGGGCGCTGGCGTACTCTTTACCGCGCTGCCGTTGAGCAGCAGGATAAGCAGAATTCCATCATCACAGACGTCAGCCGCAGCAAAGATGAACGGAAAACAGCTCAAAAGCTGCGTGCAGAGGCGGAAGCACAGATCGATCTGCTCCTTGGCAACGGCAAGACACTGCAACAGGATTTTTACTCCTACCGATATTTCGCTTCTGAAGGGTTCCTGCCGGGATACAACTTCCCCCGTCTGCCTCTCTCAGCCTATATCCCCGACTGCAGACACACAAAGAGTAACAGGGGGAACAGGACCGAAGATAACGATTTCATCTCCAGGGCACGCTTTCTGGCCATTTCTGAATTTGGTCCGGGCAGCATCATCTACCACGAGGGAAATACGTATACGATTTCAAAGGTTATCCTGACTGCCCAGGACCATGGCGACATCGCTTCCGGGCAGGCAAAAATCTGTGAAAACTGCGGACATATTGAAAGGGATACCGCCAAGGATATCTGTGACATGTGCGGGAGCCGGCTTCCCAAGGCCATGACAAACCTTTTCCGCATGCGCAATGTGGCAACCAGACGCCGCAGCCGTATCACATCCGATGAAGAGGAGCGCCAGCGTCTCGGATACCAGCTTGTCACGGGGTACCAGTTTGTCGAACACTGCGGCCAGCCTGGCCATATCGACGCGTACATTCTGGGTCACAAAAAAGAAAAACTGGTCCGCATCAGCTATGGCCACGGCGCCACCCTGTGGCGTCTGAACAAAGGCTGGCGCAGCCGTCCCAGAACCAGCCCCGACGGGTTCCTGATGGATCCGACGAGCGGAGAATGGCTCAAGGACGGCCAGCTAGGCAGAGGAAATGACGAGGATCAATACCTGAAAAACCCATCTGAGGTAAGCAAGATTGTCAGGGTCATCCCGTATGTGGAGGACAGGAAAAACTGTCTTCTCGTCAGCCCGGTTATTCAGCTTTCCGCATCGCAGCTCTATTCCCTGCAGGCAGCCCTGAAGCAGGCTATCCTGCAGCAGTACCAGCTGGAAGATTCCGAACTGGCTACGGAGGCACTGCCGAGCAGCGGCACCCCGCACAACCTTCTCTTTTACGAGGCTGCCGAAGGCGGCGCCGGGGTCCTGCATCAGATCGTGGAAGATCCCGCGGTGATCCCCGCCCTGGCGCGCCGCGCTCTTAAAATCTGCCACTTTGACGAACAGGGCAATGATCTCGGAGCACAGCACCAGCCCGAACCGTGCGTTGCCGCCTGCTATGACTGCCTGATGAGCTACTCCAACCAGTACGTGCATAAGGAACTCGACCGACGCGGCATCCGGGATCTGCTGCTCACACTCACACAGTCCAGCGTTCAGGCCTGCGCTCCGGTGCTGGGCCGGGCTAAACAACTGGAAGAACTGAAAAGGAAATGCGACAGCAACCTTGAGCGCCGCTGGCTTGATTTCCTCAATGAGCGCGATCTGAACCTGCCGTCGGACGCCCAGTACTCCTTTAAGTCCTGTCACACAAAGGCTGACTTCTATTACAAGAAAGAACAGACGGCCATTTATATAGATGGTCCGGTCCACAAGTATGAAGATCAGCGCAAAATCGATGAGCAGCAGCAGGAATGCCTTGAGGATCTGGGAATTGAAGTCATCCGTTTTGTCGAAGGTGAACAATGGCTCATCGAGATTGAAAAACACCCCACTCTGTTCGGGAGAAAGGCATGAATTTTAACGTAGGTTCGCTTGTCACAGTTCGGGGACGCGACTGGGTTGTCCAGCCTTATGAAGGGGATGACTGGCTTATCCTGAAACCGCTCGGCGGCAGTGACGCTGAAAAAACGGCTGTTTCTCCGGCTCTGGAAAGCATCCAGCCGGCAAGTTTTGCTCTGCCTGATCCGAACCGGATCGGCGACGCGCGCTCCTGCAGGCTGCTCCGCGATGCTGTACGTCTCGGCCTGCGTTCCACCACAGGGCCCTTTCGCTCATTCGGCCATATCGCGGTTGCTCCCAGACCCTACCAGCTTGTGCCCCTGCTCATGGCCATGCGCCAGCCAATTGTCCGTCTCCTCATTGCTGATGACGTAGGTATCGGCAAAACAGTGGAGGCGCTGCTTATTATCCGTGAACTGCTGGACCGGGGAGAAATTCGCCGCTTTACTGTCCTGTGTCCACCGCAGCTTGCCGAGCAATGGCAGCGTGAAATGGCGGACAAGTTCCATATTGCTGCCGAGACGGTTCTGCCTTCCACGGTCAACCGGCTGGAACGCGGCCTTGGGGCCTCCACATCCCTGTTCCAGAAATATCCCTTCACCATCGTCTCCCTTGACTATATCAAATCGGACAGACACCGGCTCGATTTTCTCCGTACCTGCCCGGAAATGGTTATTGTGGACGAAGCGCACACCTGTGCCTCTCCTTCAGGCGGCAGAGGCAGCAAACAGCGCTATGATCTGATACAGCAACTCTCTGAGTCCCCTGACCGGCACATGCTCTTTGTCACGGCGACGCCTCATAGCGGCAAGGAAGACTGTTTCCGCTCCCTGCTCTGCTTTCTTAATCCCGATTTGGCCGGCCTTCCTGACACATTGGAAGGGAAGGAACACGAAAAGGACCGACAATTTCTGGCTCAGTACTTTGTCCAGCGCCGGCGCGGCGACATTCAGGCATATATGAATACAGATACGCCATTCCCGGTACGCAAGACGCAGGAACTGACCTGGAAAGCCAGCGCTCAATGGATAGAGTTATTTCAGAAGATCCTCAAACTGGCAAAGGACAGCATCAACAGCATCAACAGCGCCAAACAGGGCAGCCAGAGGCAGCAACGCATCAGCTGGTGGTCGGCCCTGGCTCTCCTGCGCACTGTCTCCTCCAGCCCCGCAGCGGCAGCACAGACCCTGCGCACCAGAGCAAATGGCGTTGATACAGGCGAAGAGAATCCCGACGACCTCGATTCCTGGGGCAGCCAGAGCATTCTGGATGGGGATGCCTGCGAAGACGGCAGTGTATCGGACACACTGCCTGGCGCCGATACCAGCTACGGGGAAACAAAGACAGCACCCCTGAAACGCAGGCGCTTTACCGACCTGGCAGATCTTGCAGAAAATCTGAAAGGTGCCAATGATAACAAACTGCAGCAGTGCATCCCTCATATCAAAAATCTGCTGAAGGATGGCTTTTCCCCCATTATATTCTGCCGCTTCATCACTACGGCCGAATACCTGGCGGAGGAACTCCGTAAAGTATTTACGGACAGCAAAAAAGGGCAGGAATGCGCTGTAGAAGCCGTAACCAGCACGCTCCCTCCATCCGAACGTGAGGCCCGCGTGGCAGCCCTCGCCAAAGAAAAGAAGCGGGTGCTCGTCTGCACCGACTGCCTGAGCGAGGGGATAAACCTGCAGGAATATTTTGATGCCGTCATCCACTATGACCTTTCCTGGAACCCGACACGCCACGAACAGCGGGAAGGCCGTGTGGACCGTTTTGGACAACCGTCACACGAAGTGCACGTAATTACGTGGTACAGCACGGATAGTCCCATGGGCGGTATGATACTGGATGTCCTCCTGCGCAAACACGAGGCAATACGCAGAGCCCTGGGGATTTCTGTTCCAATTCCGGAAGACAGCCAAAAAATCGTGGAAACCCTCATTCAGGGGCTGATTCTGCGTGGAAAGCCCAAAACGAATGAACAGAATATGCCGCTCCTGCCCGGTCTGGGCCAGTATATGGATAACGAAAAGCAGCGTGTAGCTGTAGACTGGGATAAAGTAGCAAAGCGCGAACAGAAGCGCAGCAACACGTTATTCGTCCAGCGGGGCATCGAGGCGGATAAAGTCGCTGCTTCTCTCAACGCTGCCAACGAAGCCTGCGGAAGTGCGCTGGACGTGGAGAATTTTGTCGCTAACGCCTATCCGCTCCTTGACGGTGTTGTGCAGAGCAGCGGGCGTGAAAAAAAAGTTCTGACCGTGAACTTTGACAAAGCCGGCCGTTCCCGCCACGCAGGCCTGGAACTTCCTGACAACAATACAGCCCTGGTTTTTTCTCCCCCGGCCGCTGCGGGACAGATTCTGCTCACCCGCACGCACCCTATGGTTGAGCAGCTGGCTGCCTATCTGGCAGAAACCGCACTCGATCCCCAGAGTGATGCGCTGGTGGCCCGCTGCGGTGCAATGCGTACGGAAAAGGTAATAAAACGCACCACACTCCTGCTCTGCCGCTTCCGTTTTCTGATCACAACAAGCGGAGATGTCAGCCAATCCACACTCGCGGAAGAGTGCCTGCCTCTGGTCTTTGAAGGCTCTCCGGCACACGCCCGATGGCTTCCTGCTGATGCCGCAAACAGCCTGCTGCAGGCCGAACCTTCCGGAAACATTAGCAGTGAACAGGCGGCTGAGTGGGTCCGCAAGGCTGAGTCCGATGCCTCCCCTATCCAGGAAAAACTGCTTTCCTTCATGCGGGAACGGGGACAGATTCTCCTGAACGAACACAGGGCAGCCCGGGAGGCTGCAAGTCAGCGCAACCGCCACGTAGCACAGCGCCGGCTGCGCTACGCTGTCCAGCCTCAGGGAGATCCTGATATTCTGGGCATGTTCATCTACCTGCCAGCCACGAATGAGTAAGTGCCATGAAAAAGTTTATGCCTTTTGAATCTGTCCTGCCTGATATCCGCAGTGAAGGAAATCTTCTGCCTGCTGACATGCTGATGCATATCCTCCACCGCGACCGCGGGATACCCGGCCTGACAGAGGACGCCTACCATCTGATTGGAGGTGTACGCCTCACAGAGGCCATCAACCAGTCGTGGCAGAAAATGCAGACCGTCTGGACGAATTTTGCCGCAAAAATGAGCAGTTTTCCTGATGAAAAATCCGCTACAGGTCCTACCAGAGAGCTTCTGCTCCTTCCTTTATTCAGCGAGCTCGGTTACGGACGCCTGAACGCGGCAAAACCAGAAGAAAGGCTTGTTCAGCGTGAGGACGGAAGCACCGTTTCCTATCCCATTTCACATTTATGGGGCAGCTCCCCCATACATCTCCTTGGCTGGGGCGTCTCCCTGGATACAAAAACCCCGGGCATCACCGGAGCAGACAAGTCCAGTCCGCACTCAATGGTGCAGGACTTTCTCAACCGTTCGGACAACCACCTCTGGGGGTTCGTTTCCAATGGTCAGCAGCTGCGCATACTGCGTGACAACGCTTCCCTGAGCCAGCAGGCGTACGTCCAGTTTGATCTTGAAGCCATCTTCACCAGTGGTTCCTTTGACGAGTTTGCCCTGCTCTGGCTTGTCTGCCATCAGTCCCGGGTGGAGTCTCCAGCGGGTCATCCTGAAACCTGCCTGCTGGAGCAATGGTCCCAGCAGGCTCAGAAGACGGCGGTTCAGGCCCTCGAAAGCCTGCGAAGTTCGGTGAGGAACGCCATCATCTTTCTTGGAAGCGGCTTTCTGCAGAGCGGAAATACGGAACTTCACCAGAAGCTGCAGTCAGGGCAGCTTGACGTCAGGGAATATTTTCACCAGCTTCTGCGCCTGGCCTACCGCATGATCTTTCTTTTCGTTGCAGAAGAAAGGAACCTTCTCCACCCGACGGATGCGCCGATCGCTGCCCGCGAATGCTATGCCCGTTATTACTCCATGGGGCATCTGAGACGTCTGGCCATGCAGATACCCGGCGGCCGGTATTGTGACCTTTTCGAAGGCATGAAACTTGTCATGCGCAGTCTGAATAAAAAAGAAGGCTGCCCGCAGCTCGGACTGGCTCCTCTGGGCGGCTTCCTCTGGTCCAACGACGCCCTGCCCGATCTGATGGCCTGCCAGCTGCGCAATCTTCACCTGCTGAAAGCTATGCGGGCTCTTGGCTACACCGAAAAGACGTGCGATATCCGCCCCATTGACTGGGAGCATCTCGGCGCCCGCGAGCTGGGTTCGGTATACGAAGCGCTTTTGGAAAATATACCCAGTATCAGAGGCAATTTGTTCGATCTGGATAACAAGCCCGGAAACGAACGAAAAACAACAGGTTCCTATTACACTCCCACACCACTTATCAACAGTCTTCTCGACAGCGCGCTGGAACCGGTGCTGGACCGCGCCGAACGCAGTGAGCATCCTGAGACAGCACTTCTTGGACTTAAAATCTGCGACCCGGCCTGCGGCAGCGGCCACTTTCTGCTTGCAGCCGCGCAGCGCATCGCCCGCCACCTGGCCTGTCTGCGCACAGGCGATGACGAACCTGCGCCCCCAGTCCTGCACCGGGCACTCCGTGAAGTCATCGGCCGATGCCTCTACGGCATCGATATCAATCCCATGTCCGTGGAACTCTGCAAGGTAAGTCTCTGGATGGAGGCCATGGAGCCAGGAAAACCGCTCACTTTTCTTGATCATCATATTCTCTGCGGCAACAGCCTGATGGGGACCACGGCCAAGCTTATCATGGGCGGCATTCCCGGTGATGCGTTCGACGCACTGGACGGGGATGACAAAAAAGCCACCTCCACCCTGAAAAGACAAAACAAAAAACAGCTCGAGGCCATGAAAGATAAGAGTTCTCTGTTGGCCGAAATGTATCAGCAGCTGAAACAGGAACTGTTACAAGGTGTTCAGCCTTTTACTCCGGAAAAAATGCCAGAAGAAACCCTTGAGGATCTGGAACGGCGTGAGGCTGATTTCAAGGCATGGCAGCAGAGAGACGCCTGGCGCAGGAAAAAATTTTTGTATGACCTCTGGACGGCAGCCTTTGTCCTACGGCGCTTTTACAGGAAGGAAAAACGGTACAATGGCTGTGAGGTAAAGGTGGGGCAGCCTTTCGGCATCACCTGGGGAACCATGCTGGACTACGCGCATGGACAGCCTCTGCCAGAAGGACTGACAGAAACAGTAGAAAAAATGGCCAGAGACTACCAGTTTTTCCATGCGGAAGTATCCTTCCCAGACGTTACGGCCAGGGGCGGCTTTGACGTCATACTGGCCAATCCACCGTGGGAACGCATTAAACTGCAGGAAAAAGAATGGTTTACTGCCCACCGGCAAACGGAAATAGCCGAGGCTTCCAACGCTGCGGAACGCAAGCGCATGATTGAAAAGTTGGCCCAGACGGATCCTCTCATCTATACAGAATGGCATGCCGCGCTGCGAAAAGTGGATGGAATGAGTCACTTTCTGCGCAGCAGCGGCCGCTATCCATTGTGCGGACAGGGAGACATCAATCTCTATGCTGTCTTTGCAGAGGCAATGCGCCGCGCAGTGAATGACGGCGGCCGGCTTGGCTGCGTCGTGCCCTCCGGCATTGCCACGGATAACACAACCAGCCTTTTCTTCCGGGATATGGTGGAAACAAAAAGCCTGATCAGTCTGTATGACTTTGAAAATAAAGGAATTTTCCCTGAAGTACACAATAGTTACAAGTTCTGTCTGCTAACCACAGGCAGCGGTCGGAAGCCAATGGCGGAACGGGCTCATTTTGTCTTTTTTGCCCATTCCACCGATGAAATTGATGATCCGGACAAGAACTTTTCCCTCTCTCCACAGGATATCGCCCTGCTCAATCCCAACACCCACACATGCCCTGTTTTCCGGAACACAAAAGATGAGGTTCTGACCAGGGCTGTATACCGCCGTGTGCCTGTGCTGATCAGAGAAGCACAGGGCGGAAAAGCAGAAGTAAATCCGTGGGAGCTTCGTTTTGGCAGGATGTTCGACATGTCCAATGATTCTCACCTATTCCGCACGCGCGATGAACTAGAGAAAGCAGGCTGGGAACTCAGTGGCAATATTTTCTATCCAACGAAGGATGTAAAAAGCGAAAACAACGAGCACCGTTTCCTGCCGCTCTATGAAGCCAAGATGATCCACCAGTTCAACCACCGCTGGGCAACGTATAACGGGATGAAGATACGGGATGCCGAGCCCAAAGAACTGGCGAGCAAAAACTTTTCCGTCATCCCGCGCTACTGGGTGTCTGAAGCTGACGTGGAAGAAAATCTCAAGGCAATGAAGTGGAAACATCCCTGGCTCGCGGGGTGGAGGGATATATGCCGTGCAACGGATGAACGGACGGTGATCAGCACCATCTGGCCTAACACAGCAGCTGGCGATACCTGTCTACAGATGTTTTCTGATAATAAATTGCTTTTTTGCCTCCCAGCGTGCCTCAATTCTTTTCCGGCAGATTATATCACGCGACAAAAGATTGGGGGAACTCATCTAAAATACCATTACTTTAGACAAATTGCCGTTCTACCTCCTTCCACCTATACACAACCTACTCCTTGGGACTCAAAAATTACTATTACCGAATGGATACATGCTCGTATTTTGGAACTTCTCTATACTGCTGAAGATATGCGTCCTTTTGCCCACGAAATGGGCTATGACGGCGAGCCTTTCCCCTGGGATGAAAAACGCCGTTTTGCCCTGCGTGCCGAACTGGACGCAGCCTTCTTCCATCTCTATCTGCCCGCTGAACCAGATGGCAGGTGGCGCAAGGCCGTTAACGAAAGCGAAACGGATTACCGCGAACTCACGGCAGTCTTTCCTACGCCGCGGCACGCCGTAGATTACATTATGGAGACTTTCCCCATAAAAAAGAAGAATGATTTAAAAGCATTCACGTCGTACCGCACAAAAGAGGTTATCCTACAAGACTATGATGCTATGCTCGCCGCCATACGCAGCGGAAAAGACTGGAAGTCTCCATTGTTTTAATGGGATTTCCATGGAGGAGCTGCCTGAATATAAAGGAACAGTATGGGGAAGCCGGAGATCAGATACGAACCTCCGGCTTCCTCTTTATGGCCGTGAGGAAGCTCACCTGGGTCAGAGGAGCGTAAGACCGCGCCGGCCTCCATCCCTCTGGCTCACCAGTGGCAGAAAAATTCTGGTTATGATAGCCGACAGAAAAGAACTGCAGGCTGAAGGTGAATCATGAAGAAAATCACGGCCTTTCTCTACGATGACTTTACTGCCCTGGATCTTTTCGGGCCTCTTGAAGCGCTGAGCCGGCTGCCGGATCATGAAGTCCGCTACACGTCTCTGGATGGCGGTGCCGTGACAAACCATACCGGCCTCAGCGTCAGCACTGAAAAAGTATCCCAGGACGCGCACAGCGACATCCTTCTTTTGCCCGGAGGCTTCGGGAGCCGGAAGATGGTGAACGACAGAGTATTCCTGCAGACGCTGCGCACTATGGCCGCTCACGCGGACTTCGTCCTCTCCGTATGCACGGGTTCTGCCCTGCTTGCCAGGGCAGGCGTGCTGGAAGGCAGAAAGGCCACCGGAAACAAAAAATCCTTTGACTGGACCGTTTCCATGGGACCCCGCACTGAATGGGTGCGGGAAGCCCGCTGGGTACGCGACGGGAATATCTGCACGGCGGGCGGCGTGGCGGCAGGCATGGACATGGCGCTCGGCTTCATTGCGGATCAGTACGGCACGCAGATGGCCAGGGACATTGCCCGGGGGATGGAATACCGCTGGGGAGAAGATCCATCAGACGGCCTGAGCGGGTTCTGAGAACACCGGGGAAGCCCGGACAGAAGGCAAAACACGGGTTCTTCATTCCATGACCCCATGCATGGCGGGAACGGATTCAGCGTGACCCCCGCGGCAGAAGTATTGCCCTTTCCCCCTCCATTTGCACCTTTGCCGGCAATTTAGTATGGGAGCCACCGGTACCACTATACCGCGGGTGTCAGTACACTTCCGCGGCAGAGCGGCGCGCCAGCAGTGAAAGAGGCAAGTCTGTTGGCTTCCTGCGCGCCGTCTCTGATGCATCCGGAGATCCCCTATGAAAATTCTCGTTTTGTGCGGCAGTGCCAGAAAGCACGGCAACTCCAACACCCTGGCCGATTCCTTTATCCGGGGCGCTGAGGAAGCGGGGCATGAAGTCTCCCGCCTTGACTGCTCCAGGCTCGATGTTCACCAGTGTCTCGGCTGCTGGAAATGCGGCATGAATGGCCCCTGCGTGCAGAAAGACGATTTCGAAAAGGTCCGCGAGCTGATACTTCCGGCGGACGCCGTTGTTTTTGTGTCGCCCATGTACTATTTCGCCATCGCGGCCAAACTGAAAATCGTGATCGAACGGTTCTTTGCCATTAACACGCCCATCACGGGAAACAAGAAGGCCTGCCTCATCATGACCTACAACCAGACGTCTCCCCATTACGCGGAACCGGTGCTCTCGCAGTACAGGGTAACGCTTGAGTTTCTCAGGTGGCAGGATGCCGGCACGCTCATCTGCGGCGGACTTGGCCAGGCGGGCGCTGTCAAAGGCACTCCTTACATCGAGCAGGCGTATAACCTCGGCAGAAATATCTGACATTTCCGGACATCGCGGCCGCGCCAGGCACAGCCGGGACGGAAGCAGAGTCCGTCGGCGCGGACCGCACCGAAGAAGGGGGGAAGGATCCTTTGGGATCCCTCCCCCCTTCCGGTTTGTTACAGGAGAATACGGCGGCTAGTCGTCGAGGCTGGCGCCGAGCTCATGGACAGCCTGCATGCCGCCCATGGACTGCACCACATCGGTGATGCCGTGGCGGGCGAGCACCAGCAGGGCGTCATAGGAACGCAGACCGGTATTGCAGATGATGGCGATGGGCCTGTCCTTGGGAACCTCGTTCCAGCGGGTCTGGATAGCTTCCAGGGACAGTGCGTGCCAGTCGGGATGTTTGGCCTGCTCGGCTTCGCCGGCCTTCTGGGGCCGGGAGTCGATGAAGTAGAAGTTGTTGTTCTTGCGGTCATGCCACAGCCTGAGGAATTCCTCGGGCGTGATGGGACGGATACGGCCGGCAAGCACGTTCTCGGCGACGTTGCCGACGGCGTTGACCACGTCCATGGCCGAAGCGAACGGCGGAGCGTAGCAGACTTCGAGGTTGGAGATATCCTCGACCTTGACGAAGGGCTTGTTCTGCAGAACGGCGGCCACGGCGTCCACCCTGGCCTTGATAGATTCGGGATCCTCGCAGCAGCCCTGCATACCGAGCACGCGGCCGTCCTTTTTGTCGACGACGAGCTCGAGCTGCATCATCTTCTTCTCCGGATAGAAGTGGGCGCGGTCAAACTGGGACACGCTCACGGCTACGGCGTCGTACCCTGCCTTCACCGCGGTCTCACCGATGAGGCCCACGCCGGCGAAAGACTTGTCAAAGAGCTTGACGCACCAGGTGCCCACATAACCGGGGAAGGTGGCGTCGCCGCCGGCGAGGTTGGTGCCGATGACGCGGCCCTGACGGTTGGCCATGCTGCCGAGGGGCAGATAGCCCATTTTGCCGGTGATGAGGTTCTTTATGGAGCAGCAGTCGCCGCCGGCGTAGATATCGGGGTCGGAGGTCTGCATGTGCTCGTTGACCACGATGGCGCCGCGGCTGGTTTCAAGGCCGCATTCCTCGGCGAGCTGGCCGTTGGGCAGGAAGCCGGCGGAGTAGATAACGAGCTGGGCGTCGATGGTACGCTTGTCGGTGATCACGCGCTGCACGGTGCCGTCGCCCTCAAGGCGTACGACCTTTTCGCCGGTGTAGACATGAACGCCATGGCTTTCAAGGTCATGGCGGGCGAAGTCGCTGTAGGTCTGGGAGAGCACGCCGGGCAGGATGTGCGGCATCATTTCCACGACGGAGACTTCGACGCCCCACATGTCAGCCATGGCCACAGCGGCCTCGAGACCGATAAAGCCGCCGCCTACGACAACGGCGTGGTCAACACCGCCCTTAATCTTGTTGCGGATGGCGTCGGCGGCTTCAAGCTTGGTCAGCGTGAAGATGTTGCCGAGCTCCTTGCCGGGAACGTCAGGCTTGCGGGGCGAGGCGCCCGTGGCGAAGACCAGCTTGTCGTAAGGATATTCCTTCTCCTCTCCGGTGACGGTGTCGCGCACGGTCACTTTCTTCGCGGCGCGGTCCACTTTGGTGACACGGGAGTGGATGTGCACGTCGAAGTTCTTCATCTCCTTGAAGAACGAGGGATCGCGCAGGGTCTGGTACGGCGTGGAGCAGAGATCCTTCACGTTCTGGATATCGCCGCCCACGAAGTAGGGAATGCCGCAGCCGCCATAAGAAATAAGGGTGTTTTCATCGAAGAGCGTGATTTCGGCCGTGGGATCAAGCCGCATGCAGCGGCAGGCGCATTTGGGGCCGAGGGCAACACCGCCGATGACGATAATCTTCTTGGACATTGTAGCTGCCTCGCTTTTTTAGGGGAAACCCGGCGGGCCACCTCCGACAGTGACCTGTCCGGCCGGCGCGGCGGGAAACCGGGCAGAAAACAGCCGCGGGCCGGAAGCGGAAACAGGTACCCGGAACCGGCGGCCGCGGCGCGTCTGCGGCATAGCGGGCCGCGCCATAGATGTATGGAGAAAAGTTACACCAGAGCAGATTCCATTGCAAAACCTTTCTTTAAATATGAGCAGTATCCGCGCTCAGGGAAGAGGAAAAGAGAAAAATTCTCTCTTTTTCAAAAGATACAATTTTACTGTTTTTTATGAAAAACCTTTCCAATACCTTCCCGGGTACTCCAATAACAGTATTTTGTGAAAAAAAGCACATATAAACAATCAATAACAGCAATACAGTATTTTGATGCATTATAAAAAAAGCAATATCGCATTCATTTTCGCTAATAAAAACGTTTTCCACATGCCTTCGTCCTGGCGCCTCTGAAAACAGCCCCCTCCCCTCTCTGAGAGTATGAATGCGGAAACAGGAGCGGCAGCTCCCTGAGACAGTCATACTTGCGCATTTTTTCACGTAACCTTTCCGGCACCATCCGGGGAAACTGTTTTCAGAACCTTCTACTTTCCCGCGTACTGACCGAGTCCGGCGTCGGTGAGAAGCTGCCTGAAATCAGCCCTGCGCCGGCAGAGTTCAACGGCTGCCCGTTCCAGACCGGGGCTGGCGTCCGCGAACATTTTGCGGATGCCGGCGTAATTGTCCTGCATCACGATGAGGACGGAAGCGAGACGGTACGGGGTGACGTTGAAGGAATCAGGCCCGCCCACGAGCCACTGATCCGCCTGCTTCGAGGTCTGCCATTCGGCCTGGACGTAGCGCAGGATACTGAATTTCTTTCCCCTGGAGTCCCAGGCTTCCACATGCATGCAGCGGCCAGTGGAATTGCCGGCGCCGGGATCGCCCCTGACGCCGCCCATGAAGAGGGTCTGGCCTTTTTTGAAGGGAATGCGCGCCCCGTGGGGGAAGCGGCGCACATGGCCGTCGCTGCACATCTGCAGGAAAGGCTCGGCAATGCGGCCCACGTGCATGGAGCATGGACTTTTAAATTAATTCAGTAACTTAAACAAAATTTTGCACCACGATGCACCAAGCGTCAGGTGCAGACCGGAGAGACCGCCGCACAGCCCCCTGGGATATACCAGCCCAGGGGGCTTTTTGTTATATGATAGACACCTTAACGAAAAGGAGTCGATGAATGGACACAGAGAACGAAGACGTACGAAATATACACAATTTTGATGAGTTGTTCCTTCTCGCGGTAGACATGGAGCGAAAGGGTGCTCTCATGAGGATATCCGTAGAGGGAAACTTCCCAATTTCTATTCATATTCGTGGAGATGGTTGGGATAAGCGCATAGACAAAAGGATCGCTCAGTATGTGCTTGCCCTCCAGTCGGCGATGGACGATATCCTTGAAGAATATGTTCCAGGTAGCGAAAAAACCCTTCTCAAGGTGGAATCGCGAGAAGGTAGCTCTAATCCTTGGGTTGATATTTCCGAAATTTTAAATATGGCTTTTTCAAAAATGAGCGATATACAAATTTTTGTATCATTTATTATAGCAATATCTGGTTGTTGCGGTTACTTTATATGGAGTAGATACCAAAGCAGAAAAGAACATATTGAACTAGAAAGAGAGAGAACAAAGCAATCTTACATAGCAAATAACTCTGTTATAAAAGCCATACGTATCTTATGTAATAAGGCCGACAAGAATTCAGATAAATATGCAGAATATGAACGCCCAATGAAAAATTTGATTAACCATACAGGCGATAGAGACACAATAGAGATTGGGGATAACGGTGATCCCATGCCAGCGGAAATAGCAAAAAAATGTGGCCCTAAAAGAGCGCAGAGAAGCTTTGAACGCACCACATATGCAGATGGGAACTATACCGTGAACAGCCGCCGTTATGACGAAGGAGAAATCGTTCTTGAGCTACTTCAATCTGACATTGTGGTCCGTGGATATTTAAACTCGCTTGACGATAGAGACAGAGATGCATTTATCCAAAGCCTAGACAAGCACGAAAAAGAAGACGATCTTCCCTTTAATATGGCTTTACAGTTGAATATAATTCATACAGCAAGGATTATAAAGTATGCAGAAATTGTCGGAGAAGGCGCTCCACGCAAAGGGAAAACTTGTATTCCGCTTAAAGATATTCTTAATCAGGCAAGCCAAAATTAAATTTTGTGATACATTTTGAAACGATACTCCCCCAAATAAGGGGTACAGGTCATTCTGTGCCCCTTATTGTTTTGTTGTCGCCATCCGGTGGTATTGAAAGCTGTCAACTACGCTAAAATATTCCACATCTTGGCGATAATATATACCAAGGGGCTTTTTTATCTTTCCTGCTCCGGCAGCTGGAGTCCCCCGACCTCACTCTCATACGCGCTGCGG